>ERZ857972.154-NODE-154-length-81195-cov-8.376226_pt1 | contig 81195 bp, 88 predicted proteins | sample MGYA00519757_ERZ857972 | MGnify/ENA primary metagenome ERZ857972 (study PRJEB31778, sample SAMEA3449383) | human gut metagenome | biome: human gut; feature: human-associated habitat; material: faeces | place: United Kingdom | collected 2010/2012 ...
CCCGCCGTTCTTATTTGAAGGAAATAGAAGGTGAGATAATTGGGCGCTATTGCTGTTCTCGTGGGTGGGGTTTCTCCGTTGGTTGTTGGGGGAGTAAGAGAAGAGCGCTTTTTGGGTAGGATGTTTTCGACCAAGATAAGCAAACAGCCGCAAAGCGCCTGATGAACGCCTTCGCGTCGCCGGGACGGTGCTCGAACTCCAGCGACCACAGGTAGTCGGACCATGGTTGCGGGAAGTCGCGGCATTCGCTGGCCTTCTTCCGCGCCTCAAGATGCTGCCCGTCCCCGCTCATGGCCGCACCGCCTCTGCCTGTGCGCCGGCTTTCGCCTTGCGCCGTCCGGCGATGCCGTGGGTGGCGTGGTTGCGTTTGTCGTATGCGCATACCGGGCATGCCTCCTGCGAGATGACGCCTTCGATGTGTTCCTGACACAGCGAGGTGCGCAGCAGCGCCGCCCCGTAGATCGGTACGCCCAGTCCATCGTCGCGATGATCTCACCGTACGGCCTGTCGATCAGCAGCGAGTGGACGGTCTTGCGATCGGCCATGGTCGCCGGAACGGGTTCGGGCTTCGGATCAGCGACCGGCTTCGTGGAGGCTGATTCGGCGTTGAGGGGAGCATCCCCGAAGGGGATGAGGGGAGAATTGTTTATCACTTGTCTATTGGGCGACTTTCTGTCCAAGATTCCGGGACAATTTGTCCTCGGCTCCACGTCCCTCACCGCGCACGGCCTGTCCCAGACGGCGCTCACGGAGCCTCTGAAGATGACCAGGGGCGGAGTCAGCGCGAAGATGAAGAACAAGAACACGTGGAGTATCCCCGACATCGCGGCGCTGGCCGACTACTTCGGCGTGCCCGTGATGTCCCTGCTGGACGACACGCTCATGCGTCAGATGCTGGGAGAGAGGGACTTAGGTGCATCTTTGGTGGCAGCGACCACCGCGCGATTTCCTGTTCGAGCAGCTGAAGGCCAAGCTGATGGCCAAGCTGATGGCCTGAAACCGTTGGAAACAAAAGGCTCCGGGCCACGATACCTCGTGGAACCCGGAGCCGGTGGGTACCCCCAGAGAGAGTCGAACTCTCGTTGTCAGATTGAAAGTCTGGTGTCCTAACCGTTAGACGATGGGGGCTGACAACTCGATATACATTACGTGAGCTGCGGCGATAATGCAAATCCGCGACACGCCGTAATCGGCGTCACACCGCGATATAGGTGAGGTCGTGGATGACCCGACCCGCGGCGAGTCCCTTCTTTTCGAAATTGGTGAGCACCCGGTCGTCGAATCGCTCCGATTCGGTGAAATCGGCGTGCGGCATGTCGTCGGCGAGCTCGGCGTTGCCCTTGCCGACGTGCCCGGTGGGCAGGCTGACGGCGATCGTGCCGGCGTTGCGGAAGTCCGTGCGCCCGTCCATCACCTCGTGCACGTGCAGGGCGTAGTCTTCGATGTCGGTCGCGATGCGCCACGCCCCGCCGTCGGCTAGCGCGCCGTGGATGGACTGCGCGAGCTGCGGCTGCACGATGCGGCGCTTGTGGTGCTTCATCTTCGGCCAAGGGTCGGGGAAGAACGTCCAGACCTCGGCGATGGAGCCGGGGGCGGTCGCGGCGAGTAGTTCGGGCGCGTTCACCTGCGCGATGCGAAGGTTGCCGAGCCGCTGCTTGCCGGCGAGCAGCAGCGTGTGCGCGACGCCGGGGTCGTACACCTCCAGCGCGAGGAAGTTGACGTCGGGGTGCGCGGCCGCGGCGGCGACGATGTTCTCGCCTTGTCCGGTGCCGATTTCGACGATCAGTGGATTGGCGTTGCCCCAGGTCACGGCGATGGTGTCGCGGTCGAGCGTGAAGTCGTCGCGCACGTCCAGCGACCCCTCGCCGGCGTTGATGTCCAGCAGATACGTGTCGGCGTAGTTGTCCCACGCGCGTTGCAGCCGCGCGTCCAGACGGCCGGATCGCCGCACGAACGACAGTACCGGACGCGGGGTGAAAGTCGGCTGTTCGATCTGCTCTGGCACGGTTTCCTCGTTTCTGGTCGGTCGTGGTATGTGCCATATTATCCCGGGGCCGTTGACCTCCTTCGTGGCCGCCGTGCTTCGATGGGCCGTCTCGCCTGTCATCTGTGCATGGTCTGGAATGTCGGTAATGTTTCAATGAACATATTTTGTTCTCTTATGTTCATGTGCTACGATAAAACTGTTCGGAAAAATAACAAAAGCGAGCATAATCAAACATTCAACTATCGTTAACCATTGGTTATGGTCAGTCGTCGCGGATGCCGATGGTTATGCTCGCGGTCACGAAAGGACAGACATGACAGTTCTCGTTACCGGTGGGTGCGGATACATCGGTGCCCACGTCGTCCATGCGCTCCATCAAGCCGGCGAACGCGTTGTCGTCGTCGACGATCTGAGCTACGGAAAGCCCGCCCGCATCGAAGGCGCGCGGTTGTATGGCATGGATATCGCCGCGCCGGGCGCCGGCGACCGCCTCGCCGAGATCCTCGACGCCGAAGACGTCGATTCCGTCATCCACTTCGCCGCGCGCAAGCAGGTCGGCGAATCCGTCGAGAAGCCGCTGTGGTACTACCAGCAGAACATCAACGGCATGCTCAACGTGCTCACCGGCATGACCCAGTCCAAGAACGCCAAGAAGCTCGTCTTCTCCTCTTCCGCCGCCACCTATGGTGTGCCGCCGGTCGATGTGGTGCCTGAGGACGTCGTCCCGATGCTGCCGATCAACCCCTACGGCCAGACCAAGCTGTTCGGCGAGTGGATGGCACGCGCCTGCGAGCAGCCGTTCGGCATCCGCTTCTGCGCGCTGCGCTACTTCAACGTGGCCGGATGCGGTCCGGTGGAGCTGGAGGACCCCACGATCCTCAATCTCATCCCGATGCTGTTCGACCGCCTGAAGAAGGGCAAGGCGCCGGCCATCTTCGGCGACGACTACCCGACCCCGGACGGCACCTGCGTGCGCGACTACATTCACGTCTCCGACCTGGCCGACGCTCACATCGCCGCGCTGAAGTACCTTGACCGCGACGAGCGCAAGTACGACGCCTTCAATGTGGGTACCGGCGAGGGCACCTCCGTGCGCCAGATCGTCGACGAGGTCAAGAAGGTCACGGGCCTGCCGTTCACCGAGGCCGTGATGGCCCGTCGCGCAGGCGATCCGCCGCACCTGATCGGCTCTCCGAAGCGCATCAACGAGGAGCTGGGCTGGCACGCCAAGTACGACGTGGAGGACATCGTCAAGTCCGCGTGGGATGCGTGGCAGGCCAACCCCGAGCACCACATCGACGTCGCCACCTGGAAGCAGGTCGGCTGAACGGGTGGCCGGGTGACTGGGTGGCCGGTCGGGCTGCTGGGCGTTGACGGTCGGCTTATGGCCGGACGTACCGCCGTCTGAATGATGACTCGACCGAATACGGGGCCGGTTCGCGTCGCTTCGTCTGCGGATGGGGCGGTGCGGTCGGCCCTGGTCTGTCCGATCGTATTGCGCCGGTTCGGGGATGGCGCTGTGATGCCTTGGCGTTGAGATGAAGGCGTTGACAGGATATACTGGGCGTAGCGCCGGGCGGTGAGCGGCGGCGGGAACGATAGCGACCGAAGGAGTCCTGAGATGTCATCGAATACGCCAAGTGCCATGCCGACTGACGGTAATGACGGGCAGGTGCCGACGCAGGCCGGGTATGAGCAGGCGGGCGATGGTTCGTGGGCTCCGGGTGCCGGTGCCGCGGATGGTCAGGTGCCGCCGTATGGTCAGGGTGAGTATGGTCAGACCGGATATGGCCGGCCGGATTATGGTCAGGCCGGGTACTCGGGCCAGCCAGGGTATGGCCAGCCTCAGCACAGCCAGACCGGCAGCTATGGAGCACCGGGGTATGGCGCCCAGCAGCCACAGTACGGGGCTCCCTATGGCGCTGCGCAATATCCTCCGTATCCTCCGTATGGCGCGAACCCCTATGGCGTGCCGGCGTACTATGCGCCGAACGATCGATGGAACACGATGTCGATTGTCGGGTTCGTCCTGTCGTTCGTGTTCTGCCCGGCCGGACTGATTCTCTCGATCATCGCCCTGCGGTAGATCAACCGCACGCAGGAGCGCGGCAAGGCGTTCGCCATAGCGGGCATCGTCATCAGTGCGATTGCCATCGTGATCGTTATCATCACCATCATTTTTGCGATCGCGGTGGGGGTATACATGGTGAATCATCCGGAAACCTGGAACGGGTCGTACTGCATCAACGGCGATTGTGTCTACAAGGATTACGGCGACTCCGCCTTCACCAGTCTTGCGATCATGCCGTTGGCGGCGCTGATAGGGTAGGTGCGGGAAGTGCTGGAAATACTGGGATTCAGGTTCATCCTCGGTGGTGTTCGGGCCTGCCTGGGAGGCTCTGCGGGCGCTGCGACACGCCGAAGTTGCATATCGCCCAGAACTCTGTAATATATCTACTCGTTGCTTGCAAACAAGCATATGGCCCCGTAGCTCAGTTGGTTAGAGCGCCGCCCTGTCACGGCGGAGGTCACCGGTTCAAGTCCGGCCGGGGTCGCTGGAATGTGAAGACCCGGTTTTCGCCGGGTTTTTATGTTCACTGGCTCTGTAGCTCAGTTGGTAGAGCGAGCGACTGAAAATCGCTAGGTCAGCGGATCGATGCCGCTCGGAGCCACCACGGAAAACCCGTCACCCTTTGGAAACATTGGGATGGCGGGTTTCTTGCATCTGGTCGAGAAGTCGGGCGGGTCATGGGTCTTACCTGATTGCGTGAGCTAGGGCCAGCATGCGTCTCGGTCCTGCATGCCCCCAGCGCCCTCCCTCCTCCCGGTCTCTTTTTTCCCCACTCTTCCCGAAATTACGGGTTGAAATCGCCGCAATCCGTGATTCCCCGTGCCAAATCGCCGTTTTTGGACCTTAAAACGGCGATTTGGCACGGGGAATTGCCCAGAACGGCGATTTCAACCCGTAATTTGCACCCGGTGCTGGTTGGAGGCGTTACCCGCGCTAGAGTAAACCCGTGAGCATGATTGAAGAAGGCAAGAGCAAGCGTGGCGCGGGCGGAAATGTCAGACGGCGCCGTTGGGCACGTTGATCGCCGGGCTGATTTCGCCGCGTGTCGGCTCGCTGCTGTTCGCCGCATGGCTTGCATTGCTGGCCGTACGCGGCGCATGGACCGCCATCAAGGTGACGAGTGCCGTGCATCATTCCTGAGCGGAGCGCAGCCGGGCGTCTGATTGATGCGCAGGCATGAAATCGCCTCTTTGCATCGTCCCCAGCATGAGCATTCTGGCCACGTCATCCGTGTATGGTCGCATCCGCGCCGCGCCAAACGGATTTTGGCCGGATGGGGGTGTCGTCCGAGTGTCTAGTCCGAGCGAAGTCCCGTTTCAGCCCGTGCGGATGGGACTTTGGCGGGATGAATGAGGGCGGCGGGATGCGGGGCAGCTCATAATGTGGTACGGCATGTACTGCTTTGTGGGACTTGCGATGAAGAAACTTACGCGGTGACAAATGGGATTTTTCGTAGGGGTAAGGCCGCGGGGGCGATTGTATGCTACAGCGCTATACCGCAACTGTTCTCTGCTGTGTTTGCGTTACCTTCCCAGCATGTTTCCAGTTTTCGAGGTACGATAGGAATCGTCATAGCAGATACGCCGAGCGCAACGCCCGCGCGTCATTCAAAGGAGAGCCAGCATGGTATATCGCATGATCTTCAATCAGACCGCGTATTTTGGCCGTGGAGCCATCAAGGAGATTCCGGCGGTCGCGAAGTCCCATGGCTTCACCAAGGCGTTCATCGTAACCGATCCGATCCTGCTGAAGACCGGAACTGTCAAGAAGGTCACCGATGTGCTGGACGAGGCCGGCCTGCCGTATGAGGTGTTCGACAACGTCAAGCCGAACCCGCCGGTCGAATGCATCCAGGACGGCGTCAAGAAGTTCGCCGAATCCGGCGCCGACTTCCTGATCGGCCTGGGCGGCGGCTCCCCGCAGGATACCTGCAAGGGCATCGGCATCATCACCGCCAACCCGGAGTTCGCCGACGTACTGTCCCTTGAGGGCGTGGCCGACACCAAGAACCCGTCCGTCCCGATCTTCGGCGTGCCCACCACCGCCGGCACCGCCTCTGAGACCACCATCAACTACGTGGTCACCGATACCGCCAACAAGCGCAAGTTCGTGGCTGTCGACCCCCACGACATCCCGATCGTCGCATTCGTCGACCCCGACCTGACCGACACGATGCCGCGCGGCCTGAAGGTCGCCACCGGCCTGGACGCCCTGACCCACGCCATCGAGGGCTACATCACCCCGGGCGCATGGAGCCTGTCTGACTGCCTGAGCATGCAGACCATCCGCATGATTGCCAAGAACCTGGCCAAGTCCGCCGACGGCGACGTGCCGGCCGGCGAGCAGATGGCCTACGCCTCCTACATCACCGGCATGGCCTACTCCAACGTCGGCCTGGGTCTCGTGCACGGCATGGCCCACCCGCTGGGCGGCCGTCTCGGCGTGGCCCACGGCGTGGCCAACGGCATCCTGCTGGCCCCGGTCATGGAATACAACAAGGACTTCACCGGCGAAAAGTACCGTGACATCGCCGACGCGTTCGGTATCGAGGACGCCTACACCGGCGACCTTGAGAAGGTGCGCGAGGAGGCCGTGCAGGCCGTCCACCAGCTGACCGTGGATCTCAAGAACCCGACCACGATTTCCGAGGTGGGTGCCACCGAGGCCGACTTGGCACCGCTCGCCCACGACGCCTTCAACGACGTGTGCACGCCGGGCAACCCGCGCAAGGCCACCGAAGAGGACATCCTGAAGATCTACACCTCGCTGATGTGATAGAGCGACACGGGACCGGTCCGCGGCGGCGCGTCCATCCGCCGGCCGGCCCCGTGAGCGGGAGAAAGCCGCGATAATCCGCAACGGATGCGGCTAACAGATGATGGTGGGGTTCCGGCACATACCGTGTTGGAACCCCACCATCATCTGTCGGCTGGCGTCAGCCGACGTCATTCGACGGCGTCCACCTGCTCGGGATTGTCGAAATGGCTCTTGACGAGCTTGATCTGCTCGTCGAACCAGATCTTCTCGGCCGGGTTGATGTCCTTCGCGGCCAGATGCTGCTGATAAATCGGGTACAGCATGTGCAGCCACGGGTAGAGCGCATACAGGCGCCGCTCGGTGTGGTGCTCGCGCCAATGATCGGGATGTGCGGCGAATGTGTTCTTGAACCGCTGCATGTACCGGTGGAACGACGCGAAGGACGTGTCCATGCGCCGTGCGGAGATGCCGCAGATCATGCACTGTGAGTACACCGTCTTGAAACCATGGTTGAGCAGATGCAGCGACACGTCGATGTCCTCGTGCATCACGTCCTCCGGGTCGCGGCAGACCTCGCCCGAGATGGCGTGCCATGCTGAGGCGCGAATCGCCATGTTCGAACCGAACAGCAGCACCTGATCGTTGTCCGCCCGGTACGTGTGCCGGCGGATGTGGTCGTCGCCGGCGAGCCCGGCACCCTTCGCGGGCATGTCGTAATACACCACCGGTCCGGTCGCGCCCATGGCGTCCGGATCCTCGGTGAAGATGCCGGACACGACCTCCACCCAGTCGGGTTTGAGCATGCAGTCGGCGTCGATGCGTCCCAACACGTCGCCGGTTGCGGCGTTCAGACCGAAGTTGCGGGTCGGGATCAGTCCTTGATCCTCGTTCTGCTGCAGCAGGATGACCGGAGCTTCGGGATGGTCGCGCTGGAACTGTTCGACGATGTCGCAGGTGCGGTCCGTGGAACGGTTGTTGACGACGATCACTTCATGTGGTGCGACGGTCTGGCGCGTGGCGTTCATCAGGCAGTCGGCGATGCGCTCCTCCTCATTCCACGCGGGGATGATAATCGAAACGTTGAGCATACTTACAGGATAAGCACCTGTGCGTACACTCCCGCTGGCTACAATAGGGTCTCATGAGTGAAACGGATGATCAGAAAATGGATTTGGCGTCGGTGTTCCCCGCCAAAGGGGATTCGCGTCGACCGCCGGATTGGTGGGGGCGCGCGCTGTTGTACACGGTCATCGCGGTGTTCGCCGCGATTTTCGTGTGGACATCGTGGGGCAAGATATCGACCATCGTGCTGGATGTCGTCATCTCGATATTCATCGCGCTGGCGGTCGAGCCGCTGGTGGTCTCGATGGTGCGACACGGCTGGAAGCGCGGCCTCGCGTCGGCGGTGAGCCTGATCGGCCTCGCCGTGATCGTCATGGCTTTGCTCACGCTGTTCGGCAACATGTTCGTGCAGCAGCTGATCTCCATGGTGAAGGGGCTCCCGTCGATATACACGGAGATCGTGGACGCGGTGAAGCAGTACACGTCGTTCGACATGCCGAAGATAGAGAACCTCGGCATGGAGATATTCAAGAACGTGCAGACGTCGTGGATCACCGATTTCGCCGGTCAGGCGTTGACCACCACGATGGGCGTGTTCAGCTTCCTGTTGAATCTGCTGACCGTGTTGATGGTGACGTACTATATTTCGGCCGCGGGCCCGAAGATGCGCCGCAGCCTGTGCCAGTGGCTTGGACCGAACACGCAGCGCCGTTTCCTGCTCGGCTGGACGGTGGTGCAGGAGCAGATTTCCGGCTTCCTGTTCTCCCGCTCCATCCTGGCCGCCATCAACGCCACCTGCACGGCCGTTTTCCTGGAGATTATCCACGTGCCATATTGGCTGCCGCTGGCGTTGTTCTGCGGCATCGTGTCGCAGTTCGTGCCGACGGTCGGCACGTATATCGGCGGCGCGCTGCCGGTGCTGTTCGCCTGGGGGTCGAATGGCCTGTGGTACGGGGTCGGTGTGCTGGTGTTCATCATCGTGTACCAGCAGATTGAGAACCTGATTCTCTCGCCGAAGGTCTCGCAGCGCACGATGGACCTCAACCCATGCGTCGCGTTCCTCGCCGTACTGGTGATGGGCGCGTTGTTTGGCGCTCTGGGCGCGTTCCTCGCACTGCCGGTCACGGCGAGCATGCAGGCCATCTTCAAGGTGTACACGAAGCGCTATGCGCTGGTGGAGTCGCCGCTGATGAGCGATCCGGTGCCGGGGAAGAAGTCCAAGGTCGTGGAGGGCGCCGAGGCGTTCAGTGAGCGCGTGATCAAGCCGATGAGCGACCATATGCCGCGCGCCGCCAAAGGATCGAGTGCCCATGTGCCGATCAGCGACGAGCTACGTGCGCTGCGCGACCAGATATATGACCTTGACGAGGCCAACGAGACCGAGGATTCCGAAACGATTGCCATACCGAAGGACGTGCTGTCGCGCAGCGTGCGCGAGGGGGCGAAGTCGGGCAACGCCGTGAAATTGCGCGGAGTCGGTGACGGTACCGCACAGGCGCATGGCGATGATGGTAGCAGCGACGGCTCTGCAGAGCCCGGCGCCGCGAAGACCTCCTCCGATAGACCGTCCGACAGCGAATCATCCGGCACTGCCGCGAAGCCGGCAGCCGACCGTCCCGCAAAGACCGCCCGCCCACGCCGTGGTGACGGGTCTACCGACAATCCGCGAAGCAGGTGGCGCTGATGGCATTGCTGACCGTAATCGACGTGCTTATGATGGTGGTGGGCGGCGTCGGCATCATCTACCAGGCCATCTGCGTCATCATGTCTCTGTTCTCCAAGCCGGTGCACTTCCCGGACGCGCCGATGGACAAGCGCTACGCCGTGTTGATCTCCGCGCGCAACGAGGAGAACGTCATCGGCAACCTCATCGACTCGCTGCACAACCAGACCTATCCGAGCAAGCTGATCGATATCTGGCTGGTGGCCGACAACTGTACCGATCGCACCGCCGAAGTCGTCCGCGAGATGGGATGCCATGTCGTCGAACGCCACGACACGGAGCTGATCGGCAAGGGATACGCGCTGTCGTACCTGCTGAGCACCATGATTGACTCGGGTGTGGCCGACGACTACGATGCCTATTTCGTGTTCGACGCCGACAACCGGCTCGACCGTCATTACGTCGAGGAGATGAACAAGGCCTTCCAGTCCGGTTTCCGCATCCTGACCAGCTACCGCAATTCGGTCAACCTGGCCGACAACTGGGTGTCGTCCGGTTCGGCCCTGTGGTTCATCCGCGAGTCGCGATTCCTGAACAATTCGCGCATGATCCTCGGCTCCAGCTGCCATGTGGGCGGCACCGGATTCATGTTTTCTCGCGAGGTGATGCGGCGCAACAGGGGATGGAAATTCCATCTGCTGACCGAGGATCTGGAATTCACGATGGACTCCATCCTGCACGGCGACCGCATCGGATACTGCGGCACCGCCATGCTGTACGACGAGCAGCCGGTCACGTTCCAGCAGAGCTGGCGTCAGCGACTGCGCTGGAGCAAGGGATTCCTGCAGGTGTTCCGGTATTACGGCATGGCGCTGATCAAGCGGGCCGTGCGTGAGCGTGATTTCTCATCCGTCGATTTCACCCTGCTGCTATGCCCGTTCACGGTGCTGGGCGTCATCCGCATCGTACTGGGACTGCTGTTCGTGGCGTTCGGATTCGTGACGTGGCAGAGCCAGCTCAGTGCGATTGCGGGATGGGCCTTTGACATCGTGCTGGCGGTCGTGACGATGATGGCGCTGGCCGCATTGACGATCGTCGCGGAACGCGACCACATCGGCGCCACCAACAAGGAGCTGTTCGCCTATGTGCTGAGTTTCCCCATCTACATGCTCAGTTACATGCCGATTTCGTTCCAGGCCATCTTCTCCAAGGCTCAGTGGAAGCCAATCGTGCATAAGGGCTGAGCGGGTTTGGGCCGTGCTTCGACCGGCGTTCGGCAGCGATGTCTGACTCCGCCGGCCGGGCCGATGCTGGCTGCCGCCGGCCCGTCATCGATCTGCGGGATGATTGGTCTATACAGCTGCATGGTCTATGCTTGAGTCATGAGTATAGACAATCAGCCGCAGATTGGCGGTTTTCCCGCGCGTACGGCATCGTCATCCGTCCCCTCCCGTCCCGCGGTTGCGACACTGCCGCCGCCCGACCCGCGCGCGGCGGTCTCCATTCGCGGCCTGTACAAGCGCTTCGACCGCAAGATTGCGGTCAACGGACTGTCCCTCGACATCCCGGTCGGCTCGTTTTTCGGCCTCGTCGGCCCGAACGGCGCGGGCAAGACGACCACGCTCAACATGGTGACCGGCCTGCTGGTCCCCGACGCCGGTACCGCGATGATCCTCGGGCAGGACGTGTGGCAGGACGTCAACGCCGCCAAACGTGAGATCGGCGTCATGCCGCAGCCCGACCAGATATTCGACCGGCTCACCGGAATGCAGCTGCTGATCTATTCGGGCATGCTGCGCGGCATGAAGCGCGATGTGGCGCACAGTCGCGCCGGCGACCTGCTGAACGCCTTCGATCTGGTTTCCGCCGCGGACACGATGGTGTCCGATTATTCCGCGGGCATGACCAAGAAGATCTGCCTGGCGTCCGCGATGATTCACAGCCCGCGCATCCTGGTGCTTGATGAGCCGTTCGAGTCGGTCGACCCGGTGTCCAGCGCGAACCTCAAGGACATCCTCGCCGAGTACGCGTCCACCGGCGGCACGGTCATCATCTCCTCGCACGTGATGTCGCTGGTGGAGAAGATGTGCACGCACGTCGCCGTCATCAACGCCGGGCAGGTCCGCGCGGCGGGCACGATAGAGCAGGTGTCGGCCGGCGAGGACCTTGAGGAGCGGTTCCTACAGCTGGTCGGCGGCCGGCATGCCGCGGCCAAGCTGTCGTGGCTCGACGGCGGATACGCGGCGAACGGCGTCGCCCCTGCCGACTCGTCTGCGCCCACCGCCCCGTTCCCATCGCCCGAGGAGTCATGATGGAAGTCGCTTTGACCATGGTGCGTCTGCGCTGGGCGCTCACCCTTGCCACCCTGCGCAAGTCGACGTGGCAGACCATCGGCTATGTGCTCGGCATCGTATTCGGCATCGGCGCCCTTGTGGGAGTCGGCGCTCTCGCGTGGTTCCTCGGCGGCCCCGTATTCGATATGGCGGGTCATCACATCCCTGCGGGGTGGATGTACGGGGTGCTGCACGTCGCGGTGATGTACGGGTCGACGTTCGCCGGCTTCATCATCCTGTTCATTCAGTTGATGCTCGTCGGCGACGGCTCGACCATGGCTCCGCACCGGTTCGCGCTGTACGGCATTCCCGACCGGAAACTGCAGCTCGGCATGCTGCTCGGCGGCCTGAGCGGTCTGCCTGCGATCTGTGGCACGCTGGCGCTGATGCTGTGGTCCCTCGCATACCGGTGGATGAGTGTGGGCATGGTCGTCATGCAGCTCATCGCCGCCCCGCTGGCCATCATCACGATGATGTCGCTGGCCAAGCTGGTCATTTCGGCATCGACGACGCTGGTGCGCTCGAAACGTGGCAAGAACGCGTTCTACCTCATCGCGATGATCGTGTTCATTGTGCTGTGCCAGCTGCCGAACATCATCGACAACCCCGCCGATTCCGGCAGTCTGTATGATTTTCCGTCATTGACGGATCTGAGCGTGGCCGACGCTCTGAGCTGGACCCCGTTCGGAGCCGCGTTCCAGTTGCCGTACGACCTATTGACCGGTAACCCGCTCCTGTTCGTGGCGCGTCTGGCGATCCTGGCCGTCACGTGGGTGGTGTGCTTCGTCGGCTGTGTCTGGTGCCTGCGTCATGACCGCGTGACCGCGGGTGCGCCCGAGCGTGCCGCGAAGGTCCGCGGCATCGGCGCGTTCGGCTGGATGCCGGACAGCACGTCCGGCGCGATGTCCGCCCGTCTGCTGACGTATCTGCGCCGCGACCCGCGTCAGATCCTGCTGTTCGTGATGCCCGTCCTGTTCGTGGCGTTGTTCGCGCTCCAGTCGCGTGGCATCACGATCGTGATCTGGCAGGGTCTGATCTGGGGCGGATGGATGATGCAGATGACCGAGGGCAACGGCCTGGCATACGACGGCCGCGGTTTCACGATGGAGGTGCTGGCCGGCGTGCGCGGCTGGGACGACCGTCGGTCCCGCATGCGGGTGTTCGCGTCCATCAACGTGATATATATGGTGGTGCTCGGTCTGGCCTGCTTCGTGTTGACCGGCGATTGGCGCACGGCTGACGGCCTGCTCCTGGGCGTGACGTTCATCTGTCTGGCGTTGGGTGTCTCGTTCAGCAGCATCGGCGTCGCGGAGATCACCAACTGCTCGCTGATGTATCCGGTGCCGTCGATGGACAAGCCGTTCTCCACACCGCAGGGCCGTGCCGTCGCCCAGGGATTGTTCCCGTTCGTGCAGCTTTTCGGCTGTCTGATTCCGATGCTGCCGACGATTCTCGTCGCGATCGTGCTCGTTGTGGCCGATATGGGCGGTTGGCTATGGGTCATGGCGCCGGTCGGTCTCGCCAATGGCGTGGCGGCCATGGTCATCGGTTCATGGCTTGGCGGTAAGCTGTTGGATGCGCGCGCGATCCGTGTCGTCCAGACGTTGGATTCGTTCGCGTCGCTGCAGCGCTGAGCCGGTTCGGGCGGCGCCCTTGCGGCGATGATGTAACGTCTGTCTAAGGAGTTCGCTCGTGGCATCAAAGGCTGCGGCCCGACATCATATGATTCGGCATCTGCCGATGACGCGGCGTACCGTCACCGTCGCGGTGTCCGCCGTCGTCGCCGTTGCGGTGATGGCGGGGTATTTCGTGGCTGACATCTATGACGTGGCACCCGGCATCCTGACGTTGCGGGGAGTGGACCGCGTCGCGATTCCCGACCCGCAGGACGCGCTCACGGGCGGCACGGTCGCCGCCGGCGTCGACGCGTCCATGCCCGTCGACGCCCAGGGCGCGAAGACCATCCTCGACGAGTTCTCCGCCAGCGAGGGCGTGGGCAAATCCTTCTCGCTGGCCATCGCGGACGGCAAGGGCAACATCGTAGCCGAGCATGACGCCACGATTCCCCGCCAGCCCGCATCGACCCTGAAAACACTGACCGCGTTCGCGGCGGCGACCACGCTGGACATGGGCTCCACGCTCGACACCAAGACCTATCTCATCCAGGGCGACGACAACCGCAAGACCGTGGTGCTGCAGGGTGAGGGCGACATGCTGCTGTCGGACGGGGAGAGCGATCCCTCGCACATCAACGGCCATGCCGGGCTGGGCACGCTGGCGCAGCGCACCGCCGAGGCGTTGAAGCAGCGCGGCATCACGCAGGTCGACCTGCTGTACGACGATTCGCTGTTCGGGCAGGATCGTACGCCGGCTGGCGTCACGGAAAACAACGCGGAGCACCGGTACTATACGGCGATCTCCACGATGGCCGTCGACGGCGGACGCACCTGGACCGACATGGTCAAGCCGGCCAATCCCGACGATTCCAGCCAATACCCGGTGCTGTCCCAGCAGCCTGCGCTGGACGCGGCGACGACCTTCGCGAAGCGGCTCGCCGACAACGGCATCACCGTGATGTCCGGGCCGACCGCGGGCGCGGCGCCAAGCGGCACTTCAGCGCTGGCCTCGGTCAGCTCGGCGTCGCTTAACGAGGTCATGGCGTTCATGCTGAGGCATTCCGACAATACGCTAGCCCAGCTATTCGGCCGTCTGACGGCGCTCAAGCGTCAGGCCGGCAACAGCATCAAGACCGACACGCAGGCCGTCGCCGACACGCTCGCCGAGCAGGGCATCGACACGTCCGGCCTGCAGATGGCCGACTGCTCCGGTCTGACGCCAGGATCGAAGGTCAGCGTGACCACGCTGATCGAGATGCAGGAGCGCAATCTCACCGCCGGCATCGCCACCGCGGCGGCGGAGGGACTGTCCATCCCCGGCCTGGTCGGCACGGCGAGGAACCGTATCGTCACCGGCCCGGACAACGGCCTGTTCCGCGTGAAGACCGGCAGCCTCGACGCCGTGACCTCGCTCGCCGGCAACGTGTCCCGCGTCAAGGGCGGCGTGCTGTCGTTCGCCGTGATCGTCAACGACCCGGAGAACCAGTGGTCGGCCATCGAGGCGATCAACGTGATGGCCGCCAAACTGGCCAAGCTGTAAAGGTTTCGACCCATGCCATATACCGCTGTGATGCGTGCCGCGATCGGCCGGATGCGATCCATGCTGGTCGATCTGGGACTACCCAGGCAGGATCCGCGCTTCGCCGAGCACGGCGATCATACCCCCGCGCCCGATGCCCCGCTGGTGCTGGTGGCCTGCTCGGGCGGTCGCGATTCGATGGCGTTGGCGGCGGTGGCCGGCATCGTGTGCGCGTCGTGGGGCATCAGATGCGGGGCCGTCGTGGTCGATCATCGGCTGCAGGAGCATTCGGCTGAGGTGGCTCAGTCGGCGGCACGGCGATGCTGCGGGCTGGGGCTCGCCCCGGTCACGGTGGTGCCGGTCGAAGTGTCGGGGGACGGTCACGGCGTCGAGGCCGCGGCCCGCGACGCGCGATACCGTGCGCTGGCCGATACGGCCCGACGGGAGTCGGCCGCATGCGTGCTGCTCGCCCACACCGGCGACGACCAGGCCGAAACCGTGCTGATGGATGTGCTGCGGTCCTCCGGACTGGATGCGCTCGCGGGGATGCCGCGGATCGTCGAGCGTGACGGCGTGCGGTTCGCCCGCCCGTTCCTGCGTCTGACCCGCGCGGACACGACCGGCATCTGCGAGGACCTCGGGATCACATGGTGGGATGACCCGACCAACGGCGACCATATGGCTGCGGACGAACCGTTGCCGGACGATTTCCCGCTGCGCTCGCGCGTCCGCCACACGCTGATTCCCTATCTGAACGCGTTCGCCGGCGGCGATATCGTGAGCAGGTTCTGTGACGGTGCCGAACTCGCATCCATCGAGAAGTCGTATCTCGACGGTATCGCGGAATCGGTTGCGGCGCACGCGGTGACGTTCGCCGGGGATTCGTGCGGGAGCGTCGACGGAGACTGCGAGCTGTTGCGGATCGACGCGAAAGCGTTGGCGCGGGAGCCGCGGGCGATCAGATTGCGCGTGATCGCGCACGCGCTCGCGGCGGTCGGCATCGAGGCCGGGTTCCGTCACGTCGACGCCGTCGACCGGCTGATCTCGCAGTGGCACGGTCAGGGTGCCGTGGCACTTCCCAGCGGTCATTCAGCATTTCGTCGGAAACACGTCATTCGCGTGTGCCAAGATGGTCTCCATGCAAATCGCTGATGTTCAAGACGAGATCGACCATGAGCTGATCACCAAGGCTCAGATCGCAAGCAAGATACACGAGGTGGCGGCGCAGGTAAGCAAGGACTATCAGGGGCGTGACCTGCTGCTGGTCGCGGTGCTCAAGGGTGCCGTGAACACCATCGCCGCGTTCTCGCAGGCGCTGAGCATTCCCGTGCAGATGGATTTCATGAGTCTTTCGAGCTACGGGTCGGGCACTGAATCGAGCGGGACGATCGCCATACGGCAGGACCTGTCCTGCGATGTCCGCGGTCGGCACATTCTTATCGTCGAGGATATCGTTGATTCAGGGCGTACCTTGGCATGGCTCGTCGAGGAACTCAAGCGCCGCGGCGCGGCGTCGGTGGAGATATTCGCGCTGCTGGAGAAGCCGTCGCGCCGCGAAGTGGACGTCGACGTGCGGTATCGCGGCTATGAGATTCCCGATGAGTTCGTGGTCGGGTTCGGCCTGGACTATGACGAGCGATTCCGCAATCTTGACTCCATCGCCGTGTTGAAGCCCGAAGTGTATCAAGGAGAATAATCAGGTATGAGCTATCCTCAAGGCCCTCAGCAGATGCCGCCGAGTGGCAATGGCAACCGAGGCAACGGCAACCCGTTCAAACGCAATTCGCCCAACGACCCCAACGGCAACCAGAAGGGAAACAACTCAGGCGGCCCGCAGCCGTTCTGGAAGTCCCCGTGGCTGTGGGGCGTGCTGCTGGTGGTCATGGCGGTCGCCGGCTTCCAGCTGTTCGCCGGCGCCGGCACGCAGACCATCGACACCAAGGACGGCTTCGCCCTGCTCAAGACCGAGAACGTCGCGTACGCCAAGATCATCGACAACAAGCAGCTGGTGCAGCTTGAGCTGAAGAGCAACTTCACGAAGACCGATCCGGACACGAACAAGCCGCACAACTACGGCAAGAAGGTGCAGTTCTACTACACGTTCGCGCAGGGCGCGCAGGTCGTGCAGGCGGTCGAGAAGGCCGACCCCTCCAAGGGGTGGACCTCTAACATGCAGCAGACCAGCATGGTCAGCTACCTGATCAGCTCGATATTGCCGTTCATCATCATGATCGCCGTGTTCTGGTTCCTGATGAGCCGCATGGGCGGCGCGTCCGGCATGTTCGGCATGGGCGGCAAGAAGAACAACGGCAAGCTGCTCGAAGGCCAGACGCCGTCCACCAAGTTCTCCGACGTGGCTGGCGAGGACTCCGCCGTGCAGGAGGTCGAGGAGATCAAGGACTTCCTCAAGGATCCGTCGAAGTACAAGGCCCTGGGCGCCCGCATCCCGCGCGGCGTGCTGCTGTACGGTCCTCCCGGAACCGGTAAGACGCTGCTCGCCCGTGCGATCGCAGGCGAGGCGGGTGTGCCGTTCTATGCGATGGCGGGCTCCGACTTCGTCGAGATGTTCGTCGGCCTTGGCGCCTCCCGCGTCCGTGACCTATTCGATGAGGCGAAGAAAAACGCCCCGGCCATCATCTTCATCGACGAGATCGACGCCGTCGGACGCAAGCGTGGTTCCGGCATGAGTGGTGGTCACGACGAGCGCGAGCAGACGCTGAACCAGCTGCTCGTCGAGATGGATGGCTTCGACAGCGACACCAACCTGATCATCATCGCCGCGACCAATCGCCCCGACGTGCTCGACCCGGCATTGCTGCGCCCCGGCCGCTTCGACCGTCAGGTGTCGGTGGAGGCGCCGGACCTCGAAGGCCGCGAGGCCATCCTCAAGGTGCATGCCAAAGGCAAGCCGTTCGTGCCGGACGTCGATCTGCACATGGTCGCCGTGCGCACGCCGGGCTTCACCGGCGCCGATCTGGCCAACGTGCTCAACGAGGCCGCGCTGCTGTGCGCCCGTGCCGGCGCCCAGCTGATCGACAACCGTGCCATCGACGAGGCCATCGACCGCGTCCAGGCCGGCCCGAAGCGTCAGTCGAAGGGCATGGCCCTCAATGAGCTGCGCAACACCGCATACCACGAGGGCGGCCATGCACTGGTCGCCGCCGCACTGCACAACACCGATCCGGTGACCAAGGTGACGATTCTGCCGCGTGGCCGTGCGCTCGGCTACACCGCGGTCATGCCGACCACCGACCGTTACTCGCAGTCGCGCAACGAGCTGCTCGACCAGATGGCGTACGCGATGGGCGGACGCACCGCGGAGGAGGTCGTGTTCCACGATCCGACCACGGGCGCGTCGAACGACATCGAGAAGGCGACGAAGATCGCCCGCACCATGGTCGTGGAATACGGCTTCTCCTCGAAGCTCGGCGCCATCAAGTGGGCCGACACCGACGACCAGAGCGCCGATTTCGATGGTCTTGCGCCGCACAAGTACTCCGAGCGCACCGCCGAGGTCATCGACGAGGAGGTGCTCGGCCTTGTCGAGACCGCGCACACCGAGGCATGGAACATCATCAACGACAACCGCGATGTGCTCGATGAGCTGGTTCGCCAGCTGCTCGTCAAGGAGACGCTGAATGAGAAGGAACTGGCCGCGATCTTCGCGAACATCAGGAAGGCTCCGGAACGTCCGGTGTGGCTGTCCGACCAGCGCCGTCCCGATTCCGACAAGCCTCCGGTGGAGATTCCGGAGTCGCTCAAACGTTCCGTCGGCATGAAGCCGGGGGAGCGGTGATTTCGTGCCCGTGCGCCCGACTGTCCCGCAAAGGGGCTCGCCGGGCGCACGGGCGTTTGCCGTTTGACGGCAAACGGTGTGCCTGCCCCGGTTCGGCGGGCATGACGACTATATAAGTGGTGAGGGAAGCTGGAGGATATATGGCGATTGACGAAGAGGGCGTGCGCAAGGCCGTACGGCTGTTCCTGACTTCGATCGGCGAGAATCCCGATCGCGAGGGTCTGCTGGAGACGCCTGACCGTATCGCACGTGCCTGCGAGGAGATTTTCTCAGGGCTCGGACGCAGCCCGCAGGAGGTGCTGTCCAAGCGTTTCCCGGTCGAGACCGATGAAATGGTGCTGGTGCGCGACATCGAGCTGTTCTCGGTGTGCGAGCATCATCTGCTGCCGTTCCACGGCGTCGCGCATGTCGGCTACATCCCGTCCAACGGGCAGGTCGTCGGATTGAGCAAGCTCGCCCGACTGGTGGAGCTGTACGCGCGTCGCCCGCAGGTGCAGGAACGCATCACCCAGCAGGTCGCGGACGCGCTGATGGAATACGCGGACGCCAAGGGCGTCATCGTCGTGACCGAATGCGAGCACATGTGCATGGCGATGCGGGGCGTGAACAAGCCCGCGTCGCGAACCATCACATCGGCGGTCCGCGGCGTGATGCGCACCCCGGCCACCCGTGCCGAGGCAATGAGTCTGATCATGGCCAAGCACTGATCCGGCTCATCGCCGTGACTGGTCGGCATCGCCGCCGTTTCGGCGATTGACGGAGAGGAGAATTCATGACTGAACTGCAGCGGTTGCATGATACCGACTGCACACTGCTGATGGGTGTGCTCAACATCACCGAGGACTCGGTTTCGGATGGTGGCCTGTGGCTGGATCCGGGCAAGGCCCGAGACCACGGCGACGACATGCTGCATGCGGGAGCCGACATCATCGACATCGGCGCGGAATCGACGCGCCCCGGCGCCAAGCGCGTCAGCGAGAAGGACGAGCTCGACCGTGTGACCGGTGCCGCGAAGGCGCTGATCGCCCACGGAGCGGTCGTCTCCATCGACACCACACGCTCTGCCGTGGCGCAGGCCGCGCTGGATGAGGGCGCGCAGATCATCAACGACGTGTCCGGCGGACGACTGGACCGAGATCTGCCGCACGTGGTGGCCGACCATGACTGCCTGTACATCGTACAGCATTGGCGTGGCTGGCTGGCCGGGTCGAAAGGCGGCGCGGCGCCGGACGCCGACACCTCGCACTACGAACACGACGTGCTCAAGGACGTGTATGACGAGCTGATGTCTCAGGTTGATGCGGTGCTCAAGGCCGGTGTCGCCCCGGAGCGGGTCATCATCGACCCTGGTCTGGGATTCTCCAAGCCCGGTATCGAGCATAATCTGCCGCTGCTCGTCGGACTGGATCTGTTCAAGCGGTCGGGATATCCGGTGCTGATCGGAGCCTCCCGAAAGCGGTTCGTTTCGGCGGCGTTGAACGATGCCGGCATCGGCGAGCCGACGATGGACGACCGTGACAATGTCACCGCCGCATTGTCGGCCCTGTGCGCGGAACACGGCGCCTGGGCGGTCCGCGTGCATGACGTGCGCCGCAGCCGCGCCGCCCTGACAATCGGCTCCCTCTGGCGACAATACCAAAACTAACCCTCCTCCCTCAGCCGGAGGGCCGTCGGCGAAACTGACTGGGGTGGTCACCCACCACCAACCTAAACGAAAGGATGCAACCGTGGACACGATTCGCCTCACCGGCGTTCAAGGCATGGGCACGCACGGCGTGCTGGACTACGAGCACCAGCGCGCGCAGCCCTTCATCGTCGATGCCGTGCTGCATCTCGACCTGTCACGTGCCGGTTCCAGCGATGACCTGCATGACACGGTTGATTACGGGCGCGTCGCCAAACGGATCGTATCCGTCATCGAAGGCGAGCATGTCGACTTGATTGAGCGGCTGGCGGCTCTCATCGCTGACGCCGTGATAGCCGACCATCCCGCAGTCCAAGGCGTAACCGTCACCGTGCATAAGCCCAAAGCTCCGATCACCGTGCCGTTCGCCGACGTGAGCGTCACCATCGAGCGATGGCGGAGCGGACGGAATACGGACGGCAAAACTGGTCGAGCTGATGAAGGCCGTGTCACGCCCATGCACCACGCCGTGATCGCACTCGGCGGCAACAAGGGCGACGTCGCGGCGTCGATGCGGTCCGCGATCGCGGATATCGACGGCCTTGAAGGCACACAGGTGACTGGGATATCGCCGTTGTACCGCACCGCCGCATGGGGCATGCCGGATGGTACCCCGGATTTTCTCAACGCTGTCATCGAGGTCACGACCGAGCTGGACGCGGCGAGTCTGCTTGGCCGCCTGCAGCATATCGAAGTTGCTCATGGACGCACGCGGGAACAACATTGGGCGTCGCGCACACTGGATCTTGACATCATCGATGTCGATGGCCTCGTCAGCGAGGACCCGAATGTGACTTTGCCGCATCCGCGTGCGTGGCAGCGGGCGTTCGTTTTGGCACCGTGGCTGGCTCTTGATCCGGCCGCCCGGCTCGCGGGCCCGCACGGGGGAGAGATTGCCGATTTGCTGCACGAGGCCGGCGACCGCGAGGACGTACATCGCATCGACGACAGTTGGATGACCGGCATGGCCGACGATGCCCCGGTGCAGCCGTCCGGCAGCGCAGCCGACATACCGCAATTCGATGGAACCGTCGACGGTTCGGCGCGGAAACCGGGCGACGGCGATACCGCTACCGTTCAATCGGCCATACATACGGCCGTCATCTCGATGGACAGCCGCAGTAACGAGGCCGAAACCCTGTTCCGCACGGCGATTGTCGCATTGGAGGGCATTCCCGGTGATCAGGTCGAGGGCATCTCACCGCTGTATCATGTGAGCCATCTGCATGGGTCGGATGCCATGTCGGCTGTCATGCAAATGACGTGCCGGATGGACGCGAAGGCGCTGATTGCCACGCTCGGTTCCGTCGAGGAGTCGTTGAACGGGGATGTCGACCTCGATCTGGTGGATATGCCGGGAACGGTCTGCGATGAGCCGGACTGCCGGGTGCCGTGGCCGTCAGCCCGCACCCATGCTTCGGTGCTCGCACCGTGGATGGACATGGACCCGCAGGCGCGGCTCGGCGGCGACCCGGTGTCGTATCTGCTGGCCATGGCACCCGACGCCGACCGTGTGGGACTGCTGTCCGACACTTGGATCGTAGGGAGTACGGAATGAAGATACGTCGCACCCCATGGTGGCAGTATGTCGTCGCGCTGCTGCTCGGTCTGATCGCGGGCTGTCTGCTTGTGCAGGTCAGTGAGTCCTCGGGGCTTTCGTTGTTGGGGGCGCCATGGTTCGTGTCCGTGGTGCTCCTGTTGCTGGGCATTGTCGTGCTGGTGATGGCGCTGCAGGTGCATCAGTACGCCACCACCGATCCGCAGAAGCGGGCCCGACTCAAGCCGCTCGACCCGACCAAGGCCGTGTACACGCTTATGCTGTCGAAGGCGCTGGGGCTGACCGGCGCTGCGCTGGCCGGCTGGTATGTCGGGCAGATTCTGCTGGTACTCGATCATATCGAGGCGGATTACTATGCGACGGCCGTGACGCAATGCGCCGTCGCCGCTGTGATATGCCTGGCGGACATGGTGATCGGTATCGTCGGCGAATGGCTGTGCCAGCTGCCGCCCATGGAGGGCCCGGAGAACCCCAAGATGAAGGCCGCCAAACGCCGCCGCGGCATCGCCTCCGCCACCGCCAAAACCCGCCACTAAGCCCCTTCCCGCTGGCGGGAGGTGCCGCGTAGCGGCTGAGGGTGGTCCGGTGCCAATCAGGACCACGGATCCCGCACTCTGATCACCGGCAATCTCCGTGCCCCTTCAATAGGTGAACACCCCCGTCCGCGATAAACGGGGGTTTCGCAGGTGCAGGAATAGGATCGCCATGGAGAGAGCATGGAATCCGCGGTTCCGCTGATCGGAACGCACATTCTGTGATGGGCCGTATCCGAGAGGGAAAAGCATGAAGTTCTGCATGCACTGTGGGCAGTGCACTTGAAGCAGGCGCTAAATTCTGCGCGAAATGTGGAACCAAGGTCGAGAATGCCGTACCGGTGTCTGGCCCGGCTGCCCAGACCGGTCCGGCAGTTCAAAATGGCACACCAACGACGGTCCAGCCTCAGTACCAGCCGCAACCGGGATACCGGCCGCAGCCGCAATTCCCGGCACCGAACCAGTCTCAGCCCCAGCCTCAATACCCGCCGCACTCATCGTCCGTGGCCTCACTGCTGTGGCACGCGGATCATGGCCTCCTGCGCCATCGCGGCGACGAGCTCGCCGTCCTGCGTGTACACTTTGGCCACGCCCAGTCCACGCCCGTGCGCGGCGGTCGGCGTATCTTGCACGTACAGGTGCCACTGGTTGATGTCCACGTCGCGATACCACCACATCGAATGGTCGATCGACGCGTACGAGATGCCAGGCGTCGAGATGCTCAGCCCCGCCCTGCGCAGCACCGGTTCCATCATCACCTGATCGCAGCCGAGCGCCAGCATCGCCCGATGCATTACCTGCGGCACGTCCACCACGCCGTCGGCCTTCATCCACACCAGCTGCTTGCCTGAGTCGTGCGCCGCGCTGTCCTTGTCGGCGCCGAGCATGATGGTCGGCGTGACGTGGCGGATGTCGAACGGCGACTTCTTTGCATAGAACTTGGCGAACGGCGATTTGTCGGCATATGGTTCCATCAGCTCCTTGGCACTGGTGAGCGTTTCGGGTGCCGGCACGTCCTGCGGCATCGTATCGGAGAACTCCACTCCGGACTGCCCCTGTTCCTGGAAGCTTGCGATGGCGGTCAGGATCGGCCCTTCGGACTGCGTCACGTTGACCCTGCGCGCCGAGAACGACCGGCCGTCCCGCAGGGTCTCCACGTCGAACAGCAAATCCTGGCGTATATCGCCCGCCGCGATGAAATACCCGTGCACCGAATGGGGGAGCCGGCTGGGCGAGACCGTCTTCGACGCGGCGATCAGCGACTGCGCGATCACCTGCCCGCCGTACACGCGTCCGGTGGGGAAGTACAGGCTCTCCCCGCTGATGTAGGTATGTCCGCGGTATTCGGAAGGGTCGCCCAGTCTCAATACCTTTACCAGATGATTCAACGGTGTCGTTCCGTCTTCGTGCGTCATTGCCGCTCCCTTCCAGTGACGTGCCGGGACGTATATCATGCGGTATATATACGGTCCGTTTATATGTTCATGCTTTCGCTCGGCTCCCAGCCGGTTTCGGTACTCACAGCAGTGTAGCGTGACCAGGTAAATTCGGTCGGCCGGTTTTGTAACGAGCGTAAGCCGATGATGAACGCGATGTGACGTGGAATATGGGTGCCGGGCGTGGAAAAGGCTGGAACGCAAGGCGACATTCATGCATCTTGCTAATTTTGTTAACACAGTGTACGTTTAATCGGTGATGATGTTGTGACGACTTTGTCTTGCTTTGCCGGCTCGGCATCCATTGGAGACGATGAAGCTCTCCTGTCATAACCGCAACAAGAGAATAAAGGAAGTTTCAATGGAGAAAAGCTCCAATAGACGTTTCGGTGTGCGTACCGTTGCGGCCATTGTAGCCGGCCTGATGGTCGGTGGCATGTGCACCGCGATGACGGCCAGCGCCGCCGACGATAGTGCAGCCGGGTACAGTGCCACGGCTCCCGTGAATCTCACCCGCCCGGCCACCGTCCCGAGCATGGACGGCTGGACCGACGGCACCGGCGCATGGACGCTGGGTGAAGGCACCCGCGTCGTGTCGAGCGATGCACTGGCCGCGCGTGCGCAGAGCCTGGCATCCGAGCTGACCAAGTTCACCGACGTGGACATCAAGGCCGCGACCGGTTCAGCGACGGGCAAAGACATCTCGCTCACGTTGGATGCATCGAAGAAGGCCGAACTGGGTGATGAGGGATTCAAGCTGAACATCGGCTCGAAGGGCCTTGAGGTCATCGGCGCGACCGACATCGGCGTGTTCTACGGCACCCGTTCCGTCTCGCAGATGCTTCGCCAGGGCCAGCTGACCCTGCCCGCCGGCACGGTCGCCACGAAGCCGAAGTACAAGGAGCGCGGCGCTACGCTGTGCGCCTGCCAGATCAACATCTCCACTGACTGGATCGACCGTTTCCTGTCGGACATGGCCGACCTGCGCCTCAACTACGTGCTGCTGGAGATGAAGCTCAAGCCGGAAGAGGACAACACCAAGAAGGCCGCCACATGGTCGTACTACACGCGCGACGACGTCAAGAAGTTCGTCAAGAAGGCGAATAGCTACGGCATCGACGTGATTCCGGAGATTAACTCCCCGGGCCACATGAACGTCTGGCTGGAGAACTACCCGGAGTACCAGCTTGCCGACAACTCAGGCCGGAAGGATCCCAACAAGCTCGACATCTCCAACCCGGAGGCCGTGAAGTTCTACAAGACGCTGATTGACGAATACGACGGCGTATTCACCACGAAATACTGGCACATGGGCGCCGACGAGTACATGATCGGCACCAGCTTCGACAACTACAGCAAGTTGAAGACGTTCGCCGAAAAGCAGTACGGAGCCGGCGCGACACCGAATGATGCGTTCACCGGCTTCATCAATGACATAGATAAATACGTCAAGGCCAAGGGCAAGCAGCTGCGCATCTGGAACGACGGCATCGTCAACACCAAGAACGTCTCCCTGAACAAGGACATCGTCATCGAATACTGGTATGGTGCCGGCCGCAAGCCGCAGGAGCTCGTCCAGGACGGATACACGTTGATGAACGCGACCCAGGCCCTGTACTGGTCCCGTTCGGCGCAAGTGTACAAGGTCAACGCCGCAAGACTGTACAACAACAACTGGAACGTCGGAACCTTTGACGGCGGACGACAGATCGACAAGAACTACGACAAACTGACCGGTGCGAAGGTGTCCATCTGGCCCGACAGCTCGATCTACCAGACCGAGAACGAGGTCGAGAAGGAGATCTTCGACGGCATGCGCTTCATCTCACAGATGACCTGGTCCGATTCCCGCCCGTGGGCGACGTGGAACGATATGAAGGCGGACATCGACAAGATCGGCTACCCGCTGGACATCCGCGAATACGACTACACCCCGGTCGATGCCGGCATCTACGACATCCCCCAGTTGAAGTCGATCTCCAAAGGTCCGTGGGAGCTCATCACCACGCCTGACGGCTACTACCAGATGAAGGATACAGTGTCCGGAAAGTGTCTTGCGCTCTTCACCGGAAGCAAGCATCTCGATGTCGTCACCCAGGTCGGCGCGACGCCGGAACTGCGCAACTGCGCCGACGTGTCCGTCGGTCAGGATCAGCGCGACACCGCCAATGAGCGTAACACGCAGAAGTGGCAGATCCGCGCCGACAAGGATGGCAAGTACACCATCTCCCCGGCGCTGACGCAGCAGCGTCTCGCCATCGCCACCGGCAACGAGCAGAACATCGATCTGGAGACCCATCGTCCCGCCGCTGGCACCGTCGCTCAGTTCCCGGCTGACCTGGTCAGCGACAACGCGCTGTTCACGCTCACCGGCCACATGGGCATGTCCGCCACCGTGGACTCCAAGACCGTGAACCCGGCCTCCCCGTCCAAGATCACCGTCAAGGTGAGGGCCGCATCCAACGCGAACACCGGTGACGTCACCGTCACCCCGGTCGTGCCGGAAGGCTGGGAGATCAAGCCCGGAAGCGTCAGCCTCAAGTCGATTCCGGCCGGCAAGGCCGCCATCGCCTACTTCAACGTGGTCAACACCACTGGGACGGGCGACGCCACCGTGCAGTTCAAGCTCACCAACACCAAGACCGGTGAAGAGCTCGGCACCACCAGCGTGGCGCTGACCGGCAGCCTGACCAAGGACGTGGAAGCAAGCGACTACGCGGCGAGCTCTCAGGAGACCACCGGCGAGCATGCTCCCGTGGGCAACGCCTTCGACAAGAACGCAAACACGTTCTGGCACAGCAAGTACTCCAACCCCAGCGCCAATCTTCCGCACTGGCTGGCGTTCAAGGCGTCGCCCGGCGAGGGCAACAAGATTGCGGCCATCACCCACCTGTACCGTCAGGACAAGCTGAACGGCCCGGCCAAGAACGTCGCAGTGTACGTGGTGGCGGCCAGCGACGCCAACAGCGTTGCCGATGTCACCAACTGGGGTGAACCCGTCGCCACGGCTGAGTTCCCGTACACCAAGGAACTGCAGACCATCGCGCTGCCGAATACCATTCCGTCCGGTGACGTGTACGTCAAGTTCCAGATCAACGACGCATGGGGCGTCACCGAAACCAGCGCAGGCGTCACCTGGGCGGCTGTCGCCGAGCTGGCTGCGACGGCCAAGGCCACTCCGGTCGAGCTCACCGAGCCCGAGCAGCCGAAGGACAACCCCGAGGTGACGGAGACTCCGGAGGCTACGGGTGTGACCGTTTCTGGCGATGGTGTTGCCAATGGCGCGCTGTCGCTGAAGAAGGGCACCACCGCGCAGCTGACCGCGAAGGTCGCGCCGGATGACGCGGACCAGGCGGTGACGTGGGCCTCCAGCGATGACAAGGTCGTGACGGTCGACAAGACCGGCAAGGTGACCGCCGTCGCGAAGGGCGTGGCGAAGGTGACCGCGACCACGGCGAACGGCAAGTCCGCCTCTGTGACCGTCACCGTCACCGAGGACTCTGAGGTGCCCGGCCCGACTGGCCCGACCGAGCCGACCAAACCGGGTACGGAGAAGCCGACCACGAAGCCGACCACGAAGCCGAACGACGGCAAGCTCAGCGCCACCGGCGCCGACACGGCGGTGCTCGCCACCATCGCGGCTCTGTTCGCGCTGGCCGGCGGTGCGGTCGTCGCGGTTCGTCGCCGCAGCGTCCGCTGACGCTGATCGGTTCTGACCGATCAATAGCCACAGGAGGCCCCTCACCAACCGTGAGGGGCCTCCTCGTATATGTTATGCGCCATGGTCTCGCCCCCCCCCGGCGCTGCGCGTCACCTCCCGCCAGCGGGAGGATATTTGGCGAGGGGCCGAAAACGCGAGAAGCCCCCTTGCGGGGGCTTCTTCATGACTTAATCAAGTGTCACACGCGGGTCAGCTTCTTGTGCAGGCGGTGCGGGCGTGCCGCGTCCTCGCCGAGGCGGGCGACACGATTCTCCTGGTAGGCCTGGAAGTTGCCTTCGAACCAGTACCACTTGGCTGGGTTCTCGTCATCGCCCTCCCACGCCAGGATGTGCGTGGCGATGCGGTCGAGGAACCAACGATCGTGGGAGATGACCACGGCGCAGCCGGGGAAGCCGAGCAGCGCGTTTTCAAGGGATTCCAGCGTCTCGACGTCCAGATCGTTGGTGGGCTCGTCGAGCAGCAGCAGGTTACCGCCCTGCTTCAGGGTCAGGGCCAGGTTCAGTCGGTTGCGCTCACCGCCGGAGAGTACGCCGGTCAGCTTCTGCTGGTCGGAGCCCTTGAATCCGAAGCTCGCCACATAGGCGCGGGTCGGCACTTCGACGCCGGCCACCTCGATGAAGTCGAGTCCGCCGGAGACAGCCTCCCACAGGTTCTTGTTCGGGTCGAGGCCTTCACGGTTCTGGTCGACATAGCTGATCTTCACGGTGTCGCCGATCTTCAGCTCGCCGGATGTCAGCGGCTCCAGACCGACGATGGTCTTGAACAGTGTGGACTTGCCGACGCCGTTCGGACCTATCACGCCGACGATGCCGTTGCGCGGCAGCGTGAAGGACAGGTCGTCGATGAGCACGCGGTCGCCGAAAGCCTTGTGCAGGTGCTCGGCCTCCAGCACCACGGAGCCCAGACGCGGGCCGGCCGGAATCTGGATCTCGGAGAAGTCGAGCTTCTTGTTGTTGCGCGCCTCGTTCTCCATCTGGTCGTAACGCTCCAGACGCGCCTTGTTCTTGGCCTGACGGGCCTTGGGCGAGCTGCGCACCCATTCGAGCTCGTTCTTGAGGCGCTTGGCGAGCTTGGCGTCCTTGGCGCCCTGGATCTCCAGACGCTTCGCCTTCGTCTCCAGGTACGTGGAGTAGTTGCCCTTGTACGGGTACAGGTGGCCGCGGTCGACCTCGCAGATCCATTCGGCCACGTTGTCCATGAAGTAACGGTCGTGGGTGACGGCGATGACGGCGCCCTTGTACTGGTGCAGGAACTGCTCCAGCCACAGAATCGACTCAGCGTCGAGGTGGTTGGTGGGCTCGTCGAGCAGCAGCAGGTCGGGGGCTTCAAGCAGCAGCTTGCACAATGCCACACGGCGACGCTCGCCACCAGAGCACACGGAGACCGGGGTGTCCATGTCGGGGCACTGCAGCGCGTCCATGGCCTGTTCGAGCTGTGAGTCGAGATCCCAGCCGTTGGCCGCGTCGATCTCGGTCTGCAGCTTGCCCATCTCGTCCATCAGCGCGTCGAAATCGGCGTCCGGGTTGGCCATCTCCTCGCCGATGGCGTTGAAACGCGCGACCTTCTCGGCGATCGGTCCGAACGCCATCTTGATGTTCTCGCCCACGGTCTTGGTGTCGTCCAGCGGCGGCTCCTGCTGAAGGATGCCGACCGTGAAGCCCGGTGTGATGTAGGCCTCGCCATTGCTGACGGTCTCCAGTCCGGCCATGATCTTCAGCAGCGTCGACTTGCCCATGCCGTTCGGGCCGACCACGCCGATCTTCGCGCCCGGCAGGAAGCTCAGGGTCACGTCGTCGAGGATCACACGGTCGCCGTACGCCTTGCGAGCCTTGATCATCTGATATACGAATTCTGCCATATAATACCTAACCATTCACTAAACGTTGAAGTTCCAACGTTTTGCGGGACCCTGATCCGGTAATGACACAACCGGTTTCGGGGGGTGTCCCGAACGGCAGTCATTCGTGTCATCCGCCCGGTCGTTTCCGTGTCGCCACGGCCGTTCCGGTCCACGCAAAAGCACCTTGTGGATTATCCCATACGCCATCGTCATGGCGCAACAGCGCGAACGCGCGCATGCGGCGTGTCCCGACGCCGCCAGAATGAGTCCACGGGGGGGGGAGGGAATGTCATGAGGCGTTTCGGAAAGGCCATGGCGGCGTTGGCCGTGGCCGCATGCACATTGTTCGGGGGGCGTCGCCACTGCGAACGCGGCGGATGTAACGAATAAGGACAATCCGATCACGTCGTCCAACGTGAGGGTGTCGGATGTGGGAGCGCAGACGGCGAACGTGTCGTTCGACTACAAGATCGACCCTGCGCAGGTGGACGAGATCAAGGACGTGTGCTTCTCTATCGAGGTGCAGCGTATCACCGACATCACCCCGATAGAGAAGGCGCACTCAAGTGCGAATACCATCGGGGGTACTGGATTCCCATATGCAGCACGGGCGTTTCCGATGATGAGCTGACCGCAGGCTCGTACGACAGCATCTATGGCTTCCATGGCGATAAGGAGTACAAGGGCGTCTTTAACGACAATGACCTATCGACTGATGGGAGCAAGGTGGCTTTCAAGGCCTCTGGCCAATGGTTCGCCAGGTGGGACGAGGACTCCTGGAATGGCAAGGCCTCCGGCAGTTTTGATTTCCCATTGATTGGCTTGACTCCCAACACCGCGTATACGAACAACGCAAAGGGCTCTGATTTTCCTTCGTACCCCTATCAGGAAGTCGTTCAGGACACGTCGAACGAATTGCTGCGAATGGCGTGCATGTGAAGACCCCGGTGGATATCCGGCAAGTCGCGCTGTACGCGCAGCCCATCTACAAGGATTCCAATACCAAGGTGAGCCATTGGGTGGAGGACAACGAGAACGCGTTGAAGTTCGTCCCCGATTTCACGACGAAGTCCGTCGCGGCTGCGAAGCCTGCTGAGACGTTGCCTGATAAGACTGACGTGAAGGCTGAGGTTGCCGGTGGCAAGGTCGAGCCGGGCAAAACCGCCCGCGTGTACATCGATAACCTGAAGGATGAGGCGAAGGGCAAGGCGGATGCGAACAGCCTGTTCTGGTACGCGTACATCTATTCCACCCCTCAGGCGTTGACCGGCCCGGGCGGCGCCCCGTTCGTGACGGTGAAGAAGGAGGAGAAGACCGGCAAGTACTACTTCGACGCGCTGATCCCCTCCAACCTGCCTGACGGCGAGCACAAGATCAGCGTTCAGGACGAAAACGGCACCGCGCAGGCGTGGACCCCGGTGACCGTGGGCGACACTTCTCCCACTCCGACTCCGGTTGACAAGTCCAAGCTGAACACGGCCGTGGGTGACGCCGCCAAGCTGGCTGAGAAGGATTACACCAAGGATTCCTGGGCTCCGTTCGCGAAGGCGCTGGCCGACGCGAAGACTGTCGCCGGTAAGCAGGATGCGTCCCAGGCTGACGTGGATGCTGCCGTGAAGGCCTTGGCTGACGCGCAGTCCGGGTTGAAGAAAGCGGAGACCGTTCCCTCGAAGCCAAGCAAGCCGGACAATGGCGACAACGACAAGCCGTCCGACAGCAACAAACCGGTTGCAACCAGATCGTCTGCAAGTGACAAGAAGGCCGATTCCAAGAACGATGGCAAGAAGCAGGGGTTGGCCAAGACCGGCGTTGACGTGCGGTCGTGGCCGGTGCGCTGGTCGCCCTGGCCGTGCTGGGTGCCGGTTTTACAGCGGTGAGGAGGATCCGCTGCTAAACACGTAGCCGGTTTGCCGAACCACTGACATCAGGGGTGGGCATGTCCTTTCATGGCATGCCCACCCTTTCGTCGTATGCGGGCTGAGTGTTTTTATGCAAGCGTCTGTTGGAAACGATGCGGGAGATGGCGGTTATTTTGCTTGTTTGCGGCGTAACGCTTTGAGGTAGTTCTGTTTGAATGAGCGCCAGTCTCCGAACATTTTGTGATCGGTTTCGGTGTTTTCTCCGGCTTTGAATTTCAGCGCGGTCAATTCGATGGCGCACATGAGATCGGCTGCTTGTTCGAGGCGGTAGTCTTTAGGGTCGGCTTTGCGGTAGATGACCGCTTCCTTGGAGAGTGCATAGCCGATGGATGCCTTCAACGCGTTGGTAACGACCTGCTGTCCGTTGTCGTAATAGATCTTGATGGTGTCGTACGACTGGAATCTGTCGAGGTGTGTCAGCAGATAGTTCGCCAGGTCTCGCCGCAGCTGAGCCTCGAAACGACGTTTGTCGTTGTCGAACTCGCTTTTGCGGTGTGCGAACGTCACGTAGGTGAAGGGCAGATTCCGTGCGAGGGTGAAGAACGCGACGAACAGGCGCTTGCGGTCGGCCATGCTGAGGGTCTCGTAGTCGGCGTGCCCGTTGAGCAATGGTCCTGCGTGGAAGGGAATGTCTGGCAGTGAGGCATCCGCGAGGTGTTGCTCATAGCGTTCGATGTGGGGCATGACCGGTTCTGACTGGTCATGGAACACGAGCGTGATGAGATAGTACTTGGAGAGTTTGCCCCATTCGCCGGACTCGTCGACCATGATGCTCAACTCGCGCATCGCCGGCCTCCCCGGATGAAAAAGAAGTGCCGGGGGAATACCCCCGGCGGCTTGGAGCCTTCCTTATTGCTAAGAGAAAGCAAGCCTAGTTTACTGGTCTTGTGTGACGATGTCAATCCGTTCTCTGGGTTCAAGGGAGGCGGTGATGGTCACGGGTGGGCCAACGATGGTTTCTGGTCTGGGGTGAAACGATGAGGTTTCTGATTTTGATTGAAGCTTGTTTCGGTTTCGCCGTTGGTTCGGGGATTGGTCTGTTGAGTAGGCTGTGCCCGTGGCTGAATGGGATAGGTATGCATTGATGCTTACTGTGTTGACGTGAATCAACGGAGCTGCGGGCCAGGACATGTGTCTAGTGTCATCCGTTCCGAACGCAGTGAATTGCATGATCATCTGAATGGAATCCGACTGATTGATGACACAATAGGTGACACAGTCTTGACACAAAACGCTCGGGAACCACCGGGTTGGTTCCCGAGCGTTTTGTGTCAGCGGACACGCCAAGGAAACGTTGAAATAGCAACGATCACGAAGGCTGACCCATCTGAACAATAAATGCGAACCTGTTCGACCAGGTGTTTCCTCACCCGACGGTCGCCGTGGATCCCAGCGGCGAATGGATCGTGCACGATCCCGACGGCCGGCTTCCCGATAAGTGATTCGGTCCGTCTGCAGTGTGCCGACGAACCCATGAGCGGGCTCGTCGGCGGGCTGATATGTCAGTGTTTTTCGACGGGTGGGCGTGATTAGTGGGTTTCGCCCATGATGTCGGTGGCATCCTCCTCGACGCTCACTGCGGCTTCGATCGCGGCCTCGATGGCCTTGGCCATTGTCGTGATTTCCATGGTGGGCGTGCCGTTCGGCTTGCCCACGCCCTGCGCGGTCGCGTACGGCACGTGGATGAAGCCGCCCTTGACTCCGGGGAACCTGCGGTCGAGCAGGTACAGCACGTTGTACATGATGCTGTTGCACACGTAGGTGCCAGCCGTGTACGACATGAGCGCCGGGATGCCGCTCGCGTTGATGCGCTTGACCATGGCCTTGACCGGCAGCGTGGCGAAATACGCGGTGTCGCCATCCTCGCGCAGCGGGGTGTCGAATGGCTGCTCGCCGTCGTTGTCGGGGATGCGGGCTTCGGCCAGATTGATCGCGACCTTCTCCACGGTCACGGCCGAACGGCCTCCGGCCTGACCGATGCACAGCACGTAATCGGGCTTCTCGCGTTCGATGGCCTCCTCGACCACCATGGCGCTGCGCGTGAACACGGTCGGAATCTCCAATTTGACGACGCTCACGCCCGCGATGGATTCGGGCAGCAGCTTGACCGCTTCGAATGCGGGATTGACCGGCTCGCCGCCGAACGGATCGAATCCGGTGACCAGGATCTTGCTCATAATGGCTCCTTTGCTTGAAATATATGGATGGAATACGGTGTCACTGGGCGATGAGCATGTACACGATCTGCACGACGATCATCACCATCGCCGGCAGCACCTGCTTCTTGATCACGCCCATGCGGTCCTTCATGTCGAGCATCGCAACGGGCACGATGTTGAAGTTGGCCGCCATAGGCGAGCACGAATGGCGCGCCGATGCCCACGGTCATCACGGTGATCGCGGCGAACGCGTTGCCCATGATCATCGTGAACAGCATCATGCCCACGCCGAACACGATGATGCCGATCGTGACGTTGCCCTTGGGAATGATGCCGCCGACGAGCGCAGTCGCCACGGCGGACACGATGATGATCAGGATCGCATCGAGCTTGAGGGCGAACCCTATGATCACGATGACGATTCCCAGCAACACGAGATAATTCGGTTCCATATGGAAATCCTTCCTGTACTGTACACGCATGAGGTCGCGGCGGTGTGCCCGAGGCGTGTGAATAGGGCAAATCTACGATTATAGGGCATCGCACATGCCGGGGGAAGAGACGGTGGTGGATGGCTGCCGGCGTAAGTGGTACGGCCGCAGGTTCCGCGGTATAGTGACGGGTCTCAGCGCATCGTCGAGAAGACGATGACTGGTGGGGAAGACCGGAATGAATTTCGGCATGACGTTGGCGTCGTTGGCGGCGCTGCTGGCGGCGGCCATTGTGGGAGAAGCAGGGCAAGACGGGCGTGTTCGTCGCCTCCGGCGGACAGGGGAGCGACGAAGTGGTGTCCGAAGCCGAATCGATGCGGCGGTACCTGACGGAAAGCCGCCATGTTCCCGCCGACGCGGTGCTCATGGAGGACCGTTCCACCACGACCATGGAGAATCTTCGTTTTTCGAAGGAGATCATGGATGCGCGCAGCGGCGTGCAATCGGTCCCCGGGCGCCGTGGCCTCGCCTACCGTTGCGCGCTGGTCACCAGCGATTACCATGTGTTCCGAGCCAGTGAATACGCGCATCATATCGGGCTGAAGGCGGATGGGGTGCGGCAGCCATACGCGTGGCTACTACTGGCCCACGGCGTTCATCCGGGAGTTCATAGCCGTTACCAAGGCGCATTTGTGGCCGTACTGTGCGCTCGCCCGGCCGGGCATTGACCGGTTGCCGTGTGCGACCGGTCTTTATCGGGCGCTTGGCCGCGACACGCCCGTGGTCGAGTAGTCCTGTATTATATTCTCTTGTGCCCGATGACGGCACGAACGGCCCCGTAGCTCAGTTGGTTAGAGCGCCGCCCTGTCACGGCGGAGGTCACCGGTTCAAGTCCGGCCGGGGTCGCTTTTTCTTTTTCTGCTCAGTTTTTTCTCCGCACTGCGGCTGATTCCATCTTCAATTACGGGTCATGGAACGGGAGTATCATCAAATCAAACCCGGGGCGGCACAAGGAGCGATGGCGATGACGGGACTGGATGAAGCGCGTCCGACGCGACGCAATGACGAGCGCACGGTCGCAGGGCGGCATCGCATGATGCGCCGCGCCGATCGCGAGGTGACCGATTGCGAACAGATCGAGGGAATCGTCGCCGCATGCCGTATCGTGCATGTGGGCTATGCGGATGCCGAGGGACTTACGATCGTGCCGCTGAATTTCGGATACGAATGGCAGCAGGATGGGGACGCCGGCACCGGCGACGAACTGGCCGGATTGACCCTGTACATCCACTCGGCGTCGATCGGCCGCAAACTCGACGCGATCCGGGCTGCGGGAAACGCGTTGGATGTGGCGTTCTCGATGGAGACCGATTGTGAGGTCATCGCCGGCCGCACCCCGTGCAACTGGGGCGAGGCGTTCAAGTCGGTGATCGGCAACGGCGTGGCCAGCATGATCGACGACCTGGACGAGTGCCGCAAAGGGCTGCGGCTGCTGATGGGGCAGCAGGCGGGCATGCCGGATATAGAGTTCACCGATCAGCAGGTGCGCAGCGTCACGGTATGGAAGATCGAAGTGCGCCATCTCACCGCGAAGATCCACGCCAAGCCTGAGCCGCGGAACGCGCGGCGTCAAGCTGCCGGTGAGTGACACTGCCAAGTTGCCGGCCGTGGTTGCTGCCAATGGGCTGTTCCGCGGCGTCACTGTGCGCGGGTACCGTCACGCTGCGAGGGCACACGCAGCGTGACGGTACCCGGAAAGCATTGGAAAACAGGGATTTTCTTGATGCGTCACTGTGCGTGAGGGCGCGCACGGTGACGGTACCCTCGCACAGTGACGCAATAACCCACGCACGGTGACGGCGCACAGCCAAGGCACAGGCGCGGGATATGCGCGAATGGGCCTGTGAACCTCCGACAGCAGCCTTTACCTCACGTCGAACGTGCGGCGGAGCCAGTCGAAGGCGAGCCGCGGCCAGATCTGCACTGCCGGCACGACGTTGTTGAGGTCACCCTCGCCCGGCGAGCCGGCACGCGCGGTGTCCACGGTGGCGAGCGACAGTCCATGCCCGCCCTGCGGGAACAGGTGCGCCTCGATACTGACCCCGGCGTCACGGCACGCCTGGATCATCAACAGTGAATTCTCCACAGGAATGGCCTGATCGGTGATGGTGTGCCAGATGAACACCGGCGGCATGGTCGCGTCGACATGCTTCTCGATCGACAGCAGCTCCAGCAGCGACGCATCGTCTTTGCCGTCACCCAGCAGGTTGTCGAAACTGCCGCGGTGCGCGAACCGGCCAGACGTGATTACCGGATAGCACAACAGCAGCGCGTCCGGGCGCACGGCAGCCGGATCATATCCGGCGTCGCGCAGCTCGGCATCGCTGGAAACCGTCGTCAGGTTCGCGGCGAGATGACCACCGGCCGAAAACCCGATGGCCGCCACGCGCCCGGCATCCACATGCCATTCGTCGGCATGCCCGCGAATCATCGACATCGCCTCGGCCATCTCCAGCAACGCCACCGGGTACCGGCTTGGCACGCAGGAGTATTTCAGTACGAACGCCTGATATCCGGCCGCGAGGAATTGCAGCGCGACCGGTTCGGATTCGCGGTCGGATCCGATAGCGTACCCGCCGCCGGGAATGATCAGGATCGCCGGCCGGCGCCGGTCCGGGTCCATCTCCGGGCTGTTGTCGATCACATAGCCGACGAGTTCGGCCTGCGAGCTGTCGATGCCGTCGATGACCTGGGTGAAATGCTGCATGGTCTCCCTTTCCTGTCGTCGCTCGGTCTGGCGCGAGCGAGGATTCGCCGCGTCCTCTACCAGCATGATACGCGCACGATACGCGGATGCGACTTATGCGGATTTGCAAATCGTGCTACGGTGACGGCTGTTTCAAAACCGCATGACATTCGTCGAATCGGCTCGCCCGATGCCAGTCATGCGGTTTTTCGTTGCCGTCGCAGGTCCGGACGTAAGGGACTTCTCGACATGCGCGCAGGGCCCGGCCGTGCGCGCCGCTCGCTCGACGGTGACGGGAAGAGTACAAGAGAGGTCATGTTGTCCGCGATCCAGACAACTTCGAAAGAAACAACCCTGCAAGAACACGCGGCCGCAGAACACGGCTCCGCACATGATATTCCCGCCGAATCCCCGAAATTCAGGCATACGCACAAGGTGATGCTGGGCATGCTGTCGGAAACGTCGATGAACATCGCGCTGCCCGATCTGGTGGACGAGTTCTCCGTGTCATCCGGCACCGCCCAATGGATGGTCGTCGGCTATATGCTGGCCATCGGCGTGGCGCTGCCATGCGTCGGCTTCCTGCTCAAATGGGTCAAGGCCAAGACGCTGGTCATGGCGGCGTCAACTGACCGTTAGTTGCGCGCCGCCGAGGCCGTCCGAATGCAGCGTCCAGCGGATGGATGCGGCGCACTCCAGGAATCCCTCGTCGTGAGAGACGAGCAGCAGTGCGCCGGGGTATCCGGCCAGCGCGTGGGCCAGCGCCTGAATCGAATGCAGATCCAGATGGTTGGTCGGCTCGTCCATCACGATCAGATGCGGGTGATCTCGCAATCCCAAGCACAGCAGCAGCTTGCGCAATTCGCCCGGCGACGGGTTGCCGCCGGCGAGGAGGCGGCTTGGATCGACGTTGAGCTGCGCGAATGCCGACAATACGTCACCGCGGTCGGTGGGCGTCAACGCCGTGAGCCGGCGCATCGCCTCCCGGGCATCCTGATCCGTCGTGTTCTGCGTGATCGTCAGCCGGGGGAGCGGGACGCCGGAATACTGCTCCCGCATCGCGATCGTGCGCAGCAGCGTGCGGACCAGCGTGGTCTTGCCGGTGCCGTTCGGCCCGCTGATGCCGATCCGGTCATGCGGTCCGACGGTCAGCATCGGTATCTTCAGGCCCGCTGTCTCCGATATCGCTGCCGCGCCGACTCCATCCGGCGATTGCGGCGCGTACGGGATGATCTGGGGCTCCAGCCGCACAAGCTCCCGTCGGTTGCTTGATTCGGCATCCATCCAGATGTCTCCGTCATAGCGCTTCGTGGCGGTGACGACGGCTGCGGCCCGTTCCCGGGCGGCGGCCACCTGTGCGTCGATGCGGGCGCTCGCGGGGCCGAGCCGGCTGGGGTTATGGCTTTTCTTGATGCGACTGCGCGCGTCATGGTCTTTCGGATTCACGAGCCGATGCGCTTTGGGCGCGCCGGCTATCTCGCTCGTCGCCGCCCGTCGGCGCTGCTCCTTGACCGCGTCGATGCGCGTGGATTCGCGCCGGGCGTCGCGCGCCATGCCTGCCGCCGCTGCCCGCTCCCGTTGCGCATCCATGGATGCCGCGGAGTAGTTTCCCGGCCGCACGCGCACCACGGTGATGTTACGACCGCGCACATGATCTCGTTCGAACAACGCGCAGCTGCTCGCCATCGCGTCAATCAAGGCCACGTCGTGCGAGACGAGGATGCCGATGCCGTCATACGAGCGCAATGCCGCGATGATGCGCTCGCGGGTCGGCCGGTCTACGTGGTTCGTCGGCTCGTCCAGCACCAGCACGTCGGGATCGGTCGCCAACGCACATGCGATCTGCAGGCGTTTCGCCTCGCCGTCCGACAGGGTGCCGGGCCGCCAAGGCCAGTCGTCGCCGATGCCCAGTTCACGGCGTATCTCCATGGCTTGCGGTGACCAGTCGCAGGCGAAGTCCTCCAGATTCTCCGGTGTTTCGTCGGTGTTCTGCGGGCAGTAACCGGTATGCAGGCGGTTCGGAGTCGGCGATATGCGCCCGGCATCTGGCGAGAGCCGGCCGATCGCGAGCTTGGCCAGCGTCGTCTTGCCGATGCCGTTGTCGCCGAGCACGGCGGTCCATCCGCGTGCGAAAGTGACGTCGATGCCGTCAAGCAGCGGCTCCGATGTGCCCGGATAAGTGAAAACGATGTTCGCCAGGGTCAGTGCAGGTATCATTGGGTTCCTTGTTCTCGATGTAATGGGGAAAAACTCACATAAAGCGCGGATGCAGAAACCGGATCGGCGCAATCTCGCCGATGCGGTTTGCGGATCTGTGATTGGTGTGAGTTGCGATCGCGTACGCCGAGGCACGGCTTCGCTCATGAAGCCACTCGGCGACGCTCATCGAGAAATCAAAACGGTACTACCTTTGCAACGCGGCTTTCCTGGCATATCGGAATGCCGCCCAATATGAACGACATCAAGACTACCACATGCTGTGATGCGGCTGGGCCGGAGGGTGTGGCGAGGAAGGATACGGCGATGCTCGAACGCTGCTGGTGATTCGGCAATTTTCTCGTTGTATCGTGCAAGATTTTTCCGGGACGCGAATAGAACTGCATGGGAGGCCCAATTACTGACTTGTCTAGTATTCGGTATCCTTTGTTTCAAGCAATGAGACAAGTCGGATATTTCATGCCACGAACCGGCAAGAACCCACGTTTTCGACATTTCGTGGCATTTCCCACCGCGAACGCGCATTGTCTTAGGGTGTCGGCCGTTGTCGGTCAAGGTAAACGGGATCTGTGATCCGTGTCCGGTGCAAATCTCGCATAACGGCAGGCATCGCGTTCGGCTTCATGCGAGAGGTGGAGATGAAAGGGACGTGATTCGGTCCGGAGGTCGTTTCGGAGGTCGTTTCGAAGGGGACCTCGTGTACAACGTGCGCATATCGGGCGAATGCGGCAGTTGTGCACGAGGCGCCTTGGGAGACCTATGCATGTAGATGTGTGTCTTGTTGGAATTCCAACGTTTCTGGAATTGCGGTCGGTGTACAACAGTGGATGAAATCGTTGCCATGCACTGTTGTACACGTCTGGCGTTGGACAACGCGTGCATTATGCCGTTTCGCGGGAGTTGTGCACGTATCAGAACCCGTAAGCCCGCGTGCGGTCCATGTTGGGATGTTGCACGCGTCGCGATTGCGTCTGATCGTCATCTCTCATCGCGCGTCTTAGCGCAGTGCCAGGTTGGCGGCGCCGATCAGGCCGGCGTCCTGCCCGGCGGTGGCGGCGACGATGCTCGCGTGGCCACGGTATGCGCTGCCCTCCAGGAACCGCTGGTAGTTGTATCGCGCCGGCTCCAGCAGGATGTCGCCGACCGCCACTACGCCACCGCCGATCACGAAGACGTCCGGGTCGAGCACCGCGGCGGTGGCGGCCATCGCGCGGCCGAGCCATTCGCCGATTTTGCCGAAGGCGTACAGGCCGAGCACGTCGCCCTCCTGCGCGGCCTGCGAGACCATCGGGCCTTCGAGCTTGTCGACGTCGCCGCCGCACAACTCCATCAGGCGTTCGGCGTCCTGCGGGCGTCGGCGCACGGCGGACTTGGCGAACCGTTCCAGCGCGCTTCCGGACGTGTAGCGTTCCGCGCAGCCGCGAAGCCCGCATCCGCAGGTGTCGCCGTCCGGCACCATCGGCAGGTGTCCGAGCTCCGCGGCCATGCCGAACGATCCGCGGTACAGCCGCCCGTCGATGACGATTGCTCCGCCCAGTCCGGTACCTACGGTCAGCGCGACCATGTTCGAGCTGCCCTGGCCCGCACCGTGCACGTATTCGCCCCAGCCGGCGCAGTTGGCGTCGTTCTCGACGACGACCGGCACGGCATGGTCGATGAGCGCGCCGATGTGCTCGGACAGGTCGTAGTTGATCCACGCGGGGATGTTCGCGGCGAAGGTGAGGGTGCGGCGGTCCGCGCCGACGTTGCCGGCCGCGGAGATGCCGATGGCCTGGATGTCGTCGTGGCCGGCGGCGACGGCCTCATGGTAGATGTTGGCGATGTGGTGGTTGATGGCGTCGGCGTCCATCGGTGTGGGAACGCGCCAGCGATGTGTGATGGCATCGTTTTCATCGCATACGGCTGCGGCGATTTTGGTTCCTCCGATATCAATGGCTAGCGTGGTCATGAGATCTCCTGTGATGTTTGATGGTGGGTAAGTATGGCAGATATGGTATCGAGCCGGTATGACCATTCTGCCGGGCGTGTTTTGCCTGGTGTATGTACCCTGTATGCCGGGCTTTACGGGGTGACGTGCCGGATCCATCACCTGCCGCTCCTGTGCTGAGAACGGTGTCATCTACTCAACGAACCCAACGGGCAGTCGGCCGGCACCGCACGGGAATGCGACATCACGGTGCGCACGCTGCGACGTGCGTTGGCGCTGATGCAGGACGACGCCGAACGCCGGTAGCCGAGACGACGGCCGGCCCGGTCCCGCGGCCGCAGCCCATCCGCCGCGCATCCGGCCGCATCCGGGTACCGGAAATCAAGGAAAGGACACAATGAGCACATCAACCGCACGCCTGCCCCACGGCGGCAAAGAGCCGGTCGCCACGAAACTCGTCGCCGTCGTGGTGTCTTTGGCCATCCTGACGTTCCTTGGCATCCTGTCGGAAACGTCGCTGAACATCGCCTACTCCACACTGATGGAGGAGTTCTCGATCAGCGCATCGGTCGTGCAATGGCTGACCACCGGCTACCTGCTGTTGCTGTCGGTGTCGATCCCCAGCTCGCCGTTCATGGTGCGCAAGTTCGCCACGAAGACCCTGTTCATCATGGCGATCGCGATCTTCACCGCCGGCACGGTGCTGGGAGCGCTCGCCCTGTTGCCCGGCGCTGTGCTCGGCGCCGTGTCGGCCACGGTGGTCGGCGGCATGCTGAATTGTCATTCTGTACCCGATCACTGTGGTTCAGCCGCTGCCGGCCGGGTCGCGTGCCACATGGCAGGCGGATCACCAGATCAACGACCTGCTCACCGATGAGAACCTGGACATGGTGGAGCGGCTGCGTGGCGTCGCCGACGAGCTTGGCACGAACCCGCCGGTCCTGTCGATGGCATGGATCCTGCAGCATCCTGAAATCAGCTGCGTGATCGCCGGGGCGAGCAAGCCCGGCCAGCTGGAGAACAACCTCAAGGCATCCGGCTTCCAGATCCCCGCCGACGCCATGGCCGAGATCGACCGCATCACCGGTTTCCACCGCTTCGAGCGCCACGTCGGCTGACGTGATTGGGCTTCCCCGCTGGCTGGTGCCGGCTCGCGAAGCGGATCCGGGAGAGCGTGTCCGAGAATGATTTTGCGAGCCGGCTGAGCGAAATCGATGATTGATCAGAGCACGGCGTCCATGGCCTGCCTGAGGTCGGCGATGATGTCATCGGCGTTTTCGATGCCGCAGCTCAGGCGTACCAGGTCGATGCCGACGCCGGCCTCCTCAAGCTGCTCCTCGGTGAGCTGGCGGTGGGTGGTGCCTGCCGGGTAGAGCGTGCAGCTGCGCGCGTCCGCCACGTGCGTGGCGATCGAGATCATCCGGAAATGGTCGAGCAGCGAGGAAACCGTGTCGCGCCCGCCGGGCACGCCGAAGGAGATCACGCCGCACGTGCCGTTCGGCATGTACTTGGCGGCCAGCGCATGGTTGCGGTCGCCTTCCAGCCCCGGGTAGCTCACCCATGAGATGCGCGGGTCGGCTTCGAGGAACCTCGCCACGGCGAGTGCGTTGGCGCAATGGCGTTCCATGCGCACGGCCAGCGACTCCAGGTGCATGCCCATGATCCACGAGTTGATCGGCGCCGGCGTGGAACCGAAGTCGCGCATGAGCTGCGCGGTGGCCTTGATGATGTAGGCGGCCGGGCCGAAGTCGGTGGCGTAGGTGACGCCGTGGTACGAGTCGTCGGGCGTGGTCAGTCCCGGGAACTTGTCGGCGTGGGCCATCCAGTCGAAGCGGCCGGAGTCGACGATCGCGCCGCCCACGCAGGAGCCGTGGCCGTCCATGTACTTGGTGGTCGCGTGCGTGACGATGTCGACGCCGTAGTCGAACGGGCGGCAGTTGACCGGCGTGGGGAACGTGTTGTCGACGATGATCGGCACGCCGTGGTCGTGCGCGGCGGCGGTGAACTTGTCGAAGTCCAGCACGATGAGCGCCGGGTTGGAGATGGATTCGCCGAACACGGCCTTGGTGTTCGGCCGGAACGCGGCGTCCAGCTCCTCGGGCGTGCAGTCGGGGCTCACGAACGTGCATTCGATGCCCATCTTGCGCATCGTCACGTTGATGAGGTTGAACGTGCCGCCGTAGATCGCGGACGAGGCCACGATATGGTCGCCCGCGTTGCAGATGTTGAACAGGGCGAAGAAGTTCGCCGCCTGGCCGGAGCTGGTGAGCATCGCGGCCGCGCCGCCTTCGAGCTCGCAGATCTTGGCGGCGACCGTGTCGTTGGTCGGGTTCTGCAGACGGGTGTAGAAGTAGCCGGATTCGGACAGGTCGAACAGTCGGCTCATCTGCTCGCTCGACGTGTACTTGAACGTCGTGGCCTGGATGATCGGGGGAGTGCGGGACTCCCCGTTGCCCGGCTGGTATCCGCCCTGGACACAGGTGGTGTCGATGTGCGTCATAGTGCTCTCCTTCGCGCTTGAAACCGCTTGGCGTGCATGGGATGCATGCGTGATGTTGACGTGACCAGACCATTGTAGTGCGTGTCGGCGCGTGCCAGGCGGCCGGGGCGTCGCGTGTGAAGGGGAGCGCGTAGAATCGATGGCATCACGGGAGGCCGCCATGGGGAACATCATCGATGACATCCGCGCGAACGAGGACACGTTCGCCGACCGTCCGTTCAACGAGGTCGACAGTCTGGCGCTCGCGCAGCTGGCATACGCGCGGATGCCCGTCAACGTGCCGAGACTCGATGCGGAGGCGACGGACGTCGACCTCGCCATGGTGGGCGTCAGGGACCTGCTACGCGCGGAATGCTATGACGACATGTTCGGCAAGGTGTGGTCGCCGTCGATGAATGTCGACCTGTTGCGAGCGATGTGCGAAAGCCCGCGCTGGCGGGATCTGCGCGTCGGCGGCTACGTGGACGAGTTCGACCCCGAGACCACCAAGCAGTTCTCCGCCTGCGTGTTCGACGTCGGCGACGGCTCATCGTACGTCGCGTTCCGCGGCACCGACAGCACGATCGTCGGCTGGAAGGAGGATTTCGCGATGGCGTTCCGTCGTCCGGTCGCCGCGCAGGAGTCCGCCGCGCGGTATCTGGCCGACATCGCGGGGCGCCGGGACGGCCCGCTCATGGTCGGCGGCCATTCCAAAGGCGGCAATCTGGCGGTGTATGCGGCCGCAAACGCGCCTGCCGCGGTGCAGGAGCGCCTTATCGCCGTGTTCTGCCATGACGGGCCGGGCTTCGACGCCGACTTCTTCGATACTCCCGGTTATGCGCGGGTCGCGCCGCTCGTCGACAAGTCGGTGCCGGAATCGTCGATCGTCGGCATGCTGTTCGAGATGCGCGAGCATGTGGAGGACGGCTATACGATCGTCTCCAGCGACGGCGCCAGCATCATGCAGCATTTCGCGTTGAACTGGCAGGTCGAGCGCGGCGAGTTCGTGCACGCCGGCGGCCTGTCCGCGAGCTCCCGGTATCTGGCGCGCACGATCAACGGGTGGATGGCGAAGTTCGATGACGAGCATCGCCGCCGGTTCATCGAGAACCTGTTCGCCGTCCTCGAGGCCGGCGGGTATGACACGTTCGGCGAACTCACCTCGCATTGGACGCAGTCGTTGCCGGTCATGCTCGCCGCCGTCCGCGGCATTGACGCCGAGGACCGTGACGTGATGGCAGACGTACTCAAGGGGTTCGCCGCGACAGCCGCGACGTCGGTGATCGCGACGAAGCAATGACCGCCGCCGTGACGGCGGTCGCCCGCGCGGCGGCGACGGGGAGGGCTGAGCACTCGGATCGCTGTAGCGCGGGCCATCGTGCGACCGCGTCGCGCATCGTGATTCCTGTCCGCTATGTTGACGAGCGGCTGCGGGCCGTGCCGCTTTGACGTATTCTCCCTGAGTCGGGATGTCCATATATGCGGGGAGTTGATGCGGTGGTGATTGCCGGTTTTTCGCTGATGACGATGCTGCTGATCCTGCTGGCCGGCATCGGTGCCGGATTCGTGGGATATGCGGTCGGCGCGTCTTCGCTGGTATCGTATCCGGCCCTGCTGGCGCTGGGTATTCCGCCGGTCCTCGCCAACGCGAGCAATACCGTCGGTGTGATCGGCACCGGCGTCGGCGGCGTGCTGGGCGCCCGCAAGGAGCTGCGCGGGCAGCGGCTGCGTTCCATCACCTACGTAAGCATCGGCGCGGTGGGAGGCGTCGCCGGCGCTGCGCTGCTGCTCAGCCTCGACCCGAAGATCTTCGAATTCGCCGTTCCGCCGCTGATCCTGTTCAGCTCGCTGATCATAGCGGTCAATCCGCGCGGCCGCATGCAGGCGCGGCAGGCCGCGGCGGACGTCATGGCCCAGGCCAGATCCCTGACGACGCCACAAGGGCAGGGGAGCGACGGCGCGCCCGCGTCGGCTCCCGCATCGACACAACCCATGTCCAAGGACCCATGGTGGATATGGCTCGGCGTCGCGTTCGTGGCGGTATACAGCGGATATTTCGGCGCCGGTGCCGGCACATGCGCGCTCGCGGTGCTCGACGCAGGCAAGATCGGTCCGTTCCATCAGATCAATGCGCTCAAGACGCTGATCGGCACCGGTGCGAACATCAGCGCGTCGGTCATCTTCATCGTGCGCGGCGTCGTGGACTGGCCTGCGGCCATCCTGCTGTGCATCGGCTGCTTCATCGGCGGATACATAGCGTCGCCCGTCACTCGCAGGATCCCGGCCCGGATCATGCGCATCGCGGCTGTGCTCGCCGGCATCGTACTCACCGTTGATCTGGCGATGAAAACCTACCTGTGACGAATCGGAAGCCGTCGAATGCGACAGTATCCGGCATAATATCGTATTTCTCCGTTCAGAGAGTTTTCAGAAAAGAGCCAGACAAGATTCGACGGTCGTGACGTTCTCTCTTAGCGTCATGATGATGACCTCCGGCGACTTCACGCTCACCGGATTCTCGTCGGACACCGCCATCGCCAACGCGGCGAACGGCACGTTCACGATGTCGTCCGGCGAAGTGTTCGGCTATGGCGAGTCGGACAATGGCAAGGTCATCATCTCCAAGGCGCTCGCCGACTTCAACGGCCTGAAGGTCGGCGACGAGATCACCGTCACCAACCCGTCCGACACGTCGACGACCTACACGTTCACCATCGGCGGCATCTACAAGAACAGCACGTCCAGCAACACCAGCGCGATGGGCCCGATGGGCGGCACCTCGCAGGACGCCGACAACGCGATATACACATCCGTCTCCACGCTCAAATCGCTTGGCTTGGACGCCGACACCACCGCGAACGACGATGACACCACCACCACGACCCAGCTGAGCTACACCTACGTGCTCGGCAGCGCCGACGACTACGAGACCTTCGCTTCCGACGTCCGGAAGGCCGGACTGGACGACACCTGCACCGTGCAGTCCGCCGACGTGGAGAACCACGAATCGAGCCTCGTGCCGCTCGACAACCTCGCCAAGTTCGCCCTCACGCTGCTTATCGTCGTACTGGCGGTCGGTGCGGTCGTGCTCAATCTGTTCAACATCTGCGAACGCAAATACGAGGTCGGCGTACTCACCGCCATCGGCGTGAAGAAGGTCAAGGTGGCGGCGCAGTTCGCAATCGAGCTGCTGATCGTGACGATGTGCGGTATCGCGCTTGGCGTGGCCGGCGGGGCCGTGGCGTCGGTGCCCGTGTCGAACCAGCTGCGTCTCCTCGCAGGAGACCCAGACCGCCAGCCAGGAGGAGCAGTTCGGTCGCGGCGCCGACATGGGCGGCGCTCCCGGCAGCAGCTCTGATTCGGGTGGTTCCGATTCGACTGGTACGAGCGGCGACTCCGGCAGCGCGTCGCCATCGCGCGGGCGCTGAGCTATGGTCCGTCGATTGTCCTCGCCGACGAGCCGACCGGCAATCTCGACATGGCCACGCAGGACGACATCATGGCGCTCGCCCATGAGGAGGGCAAGTGCGTGACCAGTCCAGAAGTCGCCGCGGCCTTCGACGAGGTCTATCAGCTCGCCAAGCTGCGTCGCCGCTGACCGCACGATTGCATGCGACACGCCCGGAATGCGTAGCACAATCGCAAGGTGCGAATCGAAGAACGGCGCAATGGCAATGCATGGCCAGTGACGATTCGATGATTGTGCTACGCACTCCGGGTGTGTCGCACGGTGGTGTGGTGTCGCACGGTGGTGTGGTGCCGTGTGGTGGCACCACTACCGCGCCTTGCGGCCGACCCGTTCCAGCAGACGCCCGTTGAGCCGGATCTGCGACACCAGTATCGCCAGGAAAATCAGCGCGAATCCGGTCGCCGCAGCACCACTGACAGTCTCTCCATAGAACAGCACCGAAAACACCATGCTGAACACGGTCTCCAGGCACATGATGATCGACGCCTGCGAAGGCGGGGTCACCTTGAGCCCGACGTTCTGCATGATCTGAGCCAGCATCGTCGCGCCGAGAAACAGGTAGACCAGGCATGCGAGGACGCCCGGCGCAAGCCATGAGGCGTTCGGCGCCGGTTCGCTGAACGACGCGCCGACTATGAAGCACACGCCGGCCGTCACGAACTGCGCGAACGTCAGCGCCACCGGGTCGATGACGCGGCTCCACTTGCCCAGACACACCAGATTGAACGAAAAGATCACCGCGCACAGCAGCGTCAACAGGTCGCCGGTGCCAATCGTGAGCCCGCCCAGCCCGGACCCGAGCGACACGAAGCCGACGCCGGTCAGGCACAGGGCGGCCGCGACGATGTTGCGCGCCGCAGGGCGCTGCCGCATCAGCAGCCATGAGACGAACGGCACCAGCACGCAATACGCCGAGGTCAGGAATGCGCTGCGGCCGGGTTCGATCATCGTCAGGCCGACCGTCTGGCTGATCATCGTGCCCCAATACGTGAGCCCGGTCACCAGCCCCGGGATGATGATGGATTTGTTCAGATACGGTACGATTCGCTTGCGAAACAGGATCAGCATGATCGTCGACGCGCCGACCAGCCGCAATCCCATCAGCCATTGCGGCGTGACGACACCCATCGCGACCTTGGCTATGGGATAGCTGCCTCCCCACAGCATCGCGCAGCACAGCAGCATGACCCGCCCCGTCGTCGGGGACAGTCCTTTCTTCATCGTTGAACCTCTCTCAATGAGTCGATATGGCATTGGCGCGCATTGGCACGTCATCGGCGGCCCGATAACATGGTAATAGCGAAACCGCCGCGCCGCGCCGCGTCCGGCTCGGCATCCTGGGGAGGGGGTGCTGATATGGTGGACACTCCGTCAGAAGCCGCGTAAGTGATCGGCTTCGTTGTTGAAAGGCTATTGTGCCGAAACGTCACCATGATTTCGCGGCTGGTTCCGCTGCGCGTTCCGTTATGCATACCGATACGGACACTGTTGATATAGATGATATCGATGCCGCCCTTGATGCTTCCGCAGATGACAAGGAGCAGGATGCCGCTCCGACGTTCGCCGAGCTCGGCGTGCCCAAGCCGCTGGTGCACGTGCTCGCCATGGACGGCAAGGTCACCGCGTTCCCGATTCAGGCGGACACGCTCGCCGATTCGCTGAACGGCGTCGATCTGCTCGGTCGCGGGCAGACCGGCTCCGGCAAGACGCTCGCATTCGCCATTCCGCTGGTCGCCCGCCTGAGCGAGCACAGCGTCACCGAAGTGGCCATGAAGGAATTCGAGCAGATTCGCAAGGCGTCCGACGAGAAGGCCGCGCGGGAGCAGGCGTCCCTGCCGCGTCCGCGCGGATTGGTGCTCGCGCCGACTCGTGAGCTCGTCAACCAGATCGACGAGGTGATTCAGCCGCTCGCCGAGGCGTACGGCATGAGCACCGTCACCGTGTATGGAGGCGTGAGCTACGCCCGTCAGGTCGCGGGGCTTCGTGCGGGCGCCGATATCGTCGTCGCTTGCCCGGGACGTCTTGAGGATCTGCTGCGTCAGGGCAAGCTGTCTCTGGATGCCGTGGAGATCACGATTCTCGACGAGGCCGACGAGATGGCCGACATGGGATTCCTGCCGCCCGTCACGCGTCTGCTGGAGCAGACCGATTCACGCGGTCAGCGTATGCTGTTCTCGGCGACGCTCGACCACGGCGTGGACGCGCTGGTCAAGCGGTTCCTGCCGGATGCGAAAGTGCATGCGGTCAGTTCCGTCGTCTCGCAGGTTGACACGATGACCCATCACGTGTTCGAAGTGTCGCAGGGCAACAAGCATGAGGTGATTCGTCTGCTGGCCAGCGGCACCGGCAAGCGCATCCTGTTCACGCGCACCAAGTTCCAGGCCAAGAAGATGGCGAAGAAACTGATCGACGAGGGCATTCCCGCGGTCGATCTGCAGGGCAACCTCAGCCAGAAGCAGCGTGACCGCAACCTGTTGGCGTTCGAGAAGGGCCTGGTACGCGTATTGGTTGCCACCGACGTGGCCGCTCGCGGCATCGACGTCCATGATGTGACGCTGGTCGTGCAGACCGATCCGCCGGCCGACCCCAAATCGTTCCTGCATCGTTCCGGCCGCACTGCGCGCGCCGGCGAACAGGGTGACGTGGTGACGCTCGTTCTGCCGAATCAGGCCCGCAGCACTCGCCAGATGATGAAGCGCGCCGGCATCCGAGTCAAGTCGGTGGCAATCACGCCGGCGTCCGAAGATCTGACCGAGTTGGTCGGCGAGCACGCGCCGGTCGTCGAGGGCTGGTCGCTGGACAAGGCGCTTGAGGCTTTGCGCCGTTCCGAGCGCGCCGGCCGCTCCGATCGCAAGGGCGGTCGCGGTGGTGAGGCGCGCGGCGGGCGGGGACGTTCCGGCCGCAAGTCCCGCGCCCGTGGCGGCGAGCATGATTTCTCCCGTCCGTCCGCACGCCGTGACGGCCATCGTCATGACGGCGCCGAAATGGAGGGCCGCGAGAGCGCCCAATACCGGTTCGACCATCGGGACGAATCGCAGATGTCGATCATCGGCGAGGGCAAGCCGCACGGCAAGCGCAAGCACACCACCAAGCGGGACCGTTTCGACGGATACGGGCGCTCCGGCTTCGATGACGGCCGTTTTGACGACCGGCGTCAGTGCCGTGACGCTGAGGGTCGCAAGGGCGGCAAGAAGCGCCGCGGCAACGACTTCGGCGACGATTTCAACACGCCGTTTGACGGTCGCGAGGCCGATCGCCGCAGCAACCGTCGCAACGGGCGTTTCCACGACACGTCGTTCGAGGACCGCAAGGGCGGCTCGCACAACAACGACGGTGACAACCGTCGTGACGGGCGGAACCGCAGGAGTCAGAGCGGGCCGAACCGTGCCACGCGCAAGGCCGCGGGATTCCGCAAGTCGCACGGCAAGCGCAACGCGGCGCCGTTCCGCCGTGGTCGCTGAGCAATCATTGACCGGACGGGCGTCGGCGGCATTGACGTACCTGTCGATACTGCCGACGTCCGGCCGTCATATATGACCTGTCTTAGCCGTGCCATGACGGGTGACCAAGGTGTGGATGCTCGCCCCTGACTAGCTGCGTTCGGGGGGTTACAATGGGGGCGTCGATGTGAGCAGTCGGGGAGGTGCGCGATGGCAAAGCATATGCGCCCGCCGCGGCGCAGGACGGGACGTATCCTGCGCGGCATCGTGCCGCATGCCGGCGGTCGTGTCGGCCCTCGTCGGCGGTCGAACCCGCCTGGCGGCCGAATAATATCCACCCGTGAGCTGACGTATGTGCGCCGCCGTCTGACGGTGCTGATCGCGATGTTCTCCGTGGTGACGATGGTGGTGCTATTGTCCGTGCGTGGGTGCTCGAACGATGGCGATGGCTCGTCCGGCAGCGTTTCATCAGCCGGTGCGGCCCGGTCCGGTGCCACGGTCGACCCCACCGACGGCAGTGTCGCCGATGACGGCTCCTCCGACGAAAGTTTCTCCGACAAGTCGGGGTCCGGCAGGGTTCGTTCCCAATCGGCGTCTCGGAGCATGTTCAAGGCGGCCGTGCCGGCTCCGGCCCAGCCCGAACGTGACCTGACTGCCCAGGCATCCGCCGCGCTGGCCGGTGTGTTTTCCGGCGCGAGATATTCCGTCTCCGTGGTCGATCTGAGCAATGCCGGCACACTCGTCGACATCGACTCCTCCCAGGTGTTCGCATCGGCGAGCACGTACAAGCTGTTCGTGGCGCATTCGATGGTGACGGCCGTGGAATTAGGCGAAATGACATGGGATTCGCCGCTCAACGGCATGACGCTGCAGCAGTGCCTGACCACGATGATCGTTGATTCCGACAACGAATGTCCCAAGGCATGGCTGATGCGCGATAACGGCACCGGCTACGACAAAGTAACGCAGCAGGCGAACGCGCTCGGCGCGAAGAACACGACATTGCATTATCTGGACGTGCGCACGACATCGGCCGATCTGGCGCTGATCCTGACCAAACTGTATCGGGGCGAGATTTGGAACGACGACGACCGGGACATGGTGATCGGCCTGATGAAACGGCAGCAGTACCGCAGCGGCATACCGGCCGGCATCGGCGGCAACGGAACCGTTGCCGACAAGGTCGGATTCCGCGACTCGTACCTGCATGATGCGGGCATCGTATATTCCGGCAAGGGCGACTATGCGTTCGTCATCATGACTTCCGGCTCGTCGTGGACGGCGATAGCCAACGCCAGCGCCGCGCTGTATCAGCTGCTGTGAACGGTTGCCGCCGGAGATGGTGACGGCCGCCGGCAGATGCGGCGGCCGTATGAATGAATCGGTTTTTCAGCGGTTCTCGACGCTGACGCGCTGCGTGAGCGCGTGCGATTCGCCGGGAGCGAGCTCGATGGCATACTCGCGGCAGGCGGCTGCCTCGATGGCTACGAAATCGCGCCATTCGCCGGGCTGCATGTCGCCGATTTCGGTGTCGGCTGCGGTTCCCGGGTTCCATGTGACGGTCTGCTTCGTGCCATGGGCCTCGATGACGATGACGCGATCCCATGCCGGGTCATCCAGACGCAACGTGTCGGTGGAGTAGTAGATGCGGTCGACCGTGGTGCCGTCGAAGGTCACCGGCTCATCGGGCTGCACGCGGGGAGGGTACCCGGCGACCGTGGCGTCGAGATAGTCGGAGCCCTCCAATCCGTGTAGGCTCACCTGGGTCAGGTCGCCGACATGGAAGTGCGTGTGCAGCGCGGTCTCATAGCGCAGCGGCTCGGTACCGTCGTTGGTGATGGTCAGCGTCATGGTCAGCTCCTTGCCGACTTCGATGTCGTAGACCGCATGGAACCGCGGGGAGGCCCCGGAATGCAGCTGGGCGAGCAGTTCGGGCGTCGCGTCGGCGTCGGACAGCGTGTATCGGATGCGTCGGTCGTCGGTCGCGTCCTCGTCCACATGCCAGACAGTGGTGCGGGCGAACCCGTGCTTCGGCTTCTTACCGGCGATTTCGCCATGCTCGAAACCGAGTGCGAACCATGGCAGTACCACGGGCACGCCTCCGCGGATCGGTTTGCCCAGATAGACGGCCTTGGGCTGCCATACGGCGGGATGGCCGCCCGCGGGCGTCCAGGAGAGCACGTGAGCGCCGAAATCGCTGATCTGCGCGGCACCGTCTTCATTGGCGACGTTGCGAATAGTAAACGTAGTAATCATAGATCACAGTATATGCCGATGTCGGCCTTTGAAAATACTTACCTTGGTCATAGCTGTTTTTTATATAAAATGTTTGAACACCTTTGAACACTTTATGATGAAATACCGAGATTCTGAAAAGCAAGCCTGTTATTCTTCCTCTTATTGACATTGTGAAACAGACAAATCGGGATTTGTGGAGGTAAAGAGAATGATTACAAAGCATGTTGTTGTGCTACCTTATGATAAACACTGGGCGCGGGATTTTTGTGAAATCAAGAGTGAAATTCAGGAAGCTCTTGATCAAATGGCTCTTGCGATAGAACATGTTGGCAGCACTTCAGTGCATGGTTTATCAGCGAAACCGATTATTGATATTGATGTCGTCATTAAAGATTACTCCATGCTTGACGCTGTAATCTCTGCCTTAGAAAGAATCGACTATCACCATGAAGGAAACCTTGGTATTGCCGGACGGGAAGCATTTAAATATGAAGGCAAAACCCATTTGCGGAAGCATCATCTATATGTATGCCCGCGAGATTCTGAGGAACTGAAAAGGCATATTGCTTTCCGTGAATATTTGCGTTCTCATCCGGAAGCTGTGTGTGAATACAGTAGAATTAAAGAAGAAGGCGCTGCGCTCTATCCATTTGATATTGAGAAGTATATCGAACATAAGTCACCGTTTGTCGAAAAAATCTACTCAGAAATAGGGATATGACAAATTTCAGTTTGTATGCAACAAACGTTTGAACACTTTTTGAACACCGCAACTGTGATGAAGTCTTCAAAGCCCCTTTCTATCAATATTTGAGATTAAGTAAAACGGTTCGATTCCGGTCTGCGGCATTGATGAAAAGTGAGAGAAACGTTGAATTTACAGCGTTTCTCTTATTTTATTATTTATAAAAACGGCTGTTCTTTACTCAATGCTCTGTCGACGGCGAAGTTGGCGCGGATTCACTGCATGCTGGACATCGGAGACTGATATGAAAAAAAATAATCGACGGATCAATCAGCCGACCGGTCTGGCCGCTGATGAATATTCGTAGCTTTTGAGGCCACTGGTTATTGTGTTTGGAGGCCGGGGTTATGGTGCGGGGAGGCCGGTGGCGGACTGGTTGGGGGCCACCGGCCTTTTGGGTTAGTTGTCGAGCATGGTTTGTCCGTGGCGTTGTCTCATGTTGTATTCGCCGGTATTAATCCAGATCGTGTTGTGCACGATGCGGTCGAGGATCGCGTCGGCGATGGTGTCGCCTCCAAGCTGGCGGTGCCATTCCTTGGTCGCCAGTTGGGTGGCGAACGCGGTGCTGGCCGTGTCGTACCGGAGTTCCATGAGCTCGAGCAGGAATCGTTTGAATGGTTCGTCGGGCTTGTCGACGAGCCATTCGTCGATGGCGAGCAGGTTGTAGGTGGAGTATTTGCGCACGAGCTTGGGCACGCCTCCCGGTTTGCCGGCCGCGGCCGTCACCTGTTCGGCGAGGTCGGGCATGCGCACGTATATGGCGCGGTACCGTCCTCTGCACGCGGATTTCGCCAACGCGCACAATAGATGCGATTTGCCCGATCCGGTGGCTCCCTGGAACACGACGTTCAGCCGCTGGCCGAGGTAGTTTCCGGCGTCGAGGCCTGCGATCACGCTCCGGTCGAGCCCGCGCTCCTCCATCAGGTCGATGGTCCGCAGGTCCGCCTGGGGATAGCGCAGTCCCGCGCGTTTGACCAGGCGTTGGATCCTGGCGTCCATGTGACCGGAGTGCGCGCTGTCGACGGCGAGCCTGATCACCTCAGTGTGGCTCAATGGCATGGTGGTTTGTTCGTCGAGGCGTTCGAACGCGTCGAGCAGGTCCGTGGCGTTCATCTCGCGCAGCTTGCGTTTGGTCTCGGTGTCGATGATCATTGCGTCTCACCTGCCCATGTTCGCGTAGTAGTCGCCGCCGCGCACCCAACCGGCACCGTCATCCCCGCCGTCGGCGCCGTGATCGCCGGCGTCGTCGGGGATCTCGCCCGCGATATCCTGGCCGGATTCGAGGATCGGCCCGATATGCGCGTAGCGGGGCGAGGCGACCGACTGCAACGCCAGCGAGCACGCGTTCTCCAACCGTTGCGCGGAATACCGTTTCGACAGGCGCAGCACCGCCAACGCGGGGTCCACCGCCTGTTCGTCGAGACGTTCCATGGCGAACAGTTTGCCTATGACGGTGGCGCAGTCGGGTCCGATCCTGTTCGCCCACTGCTCGCATCGTTTCCTATCCCACGGCTTCCACATGGTTTTGCCGGGAAGGTCGGCCCCGTTCGTCGAATACTTGTTGGAGGCCGACGCCGGCAGGAGCCGGTGCGTGCAGAGCCTGGTATTTTTGTGCCAGATCTCGAGCGTGTTCGCCCCGATCCTCAGGTCCACGGTGGAGCCGACGTACGCGTACGGGACGGAATACCAGTTGCGAGCATAGGCGACGTGGCTGTTGGCCTGAACCCTCCTGCTGTACACCCAGTCCATCACCTCGTATGCCACCGGAGGCAACGCGATCAGCAGCGGCTTCTCCTCGCCTTCGAACACCGACAGACGTGATCCGTCACGCTTCTGGAACGGGCGGGAATTGTATTCCACGAGCCACGCGCGTATCGCGGTCCGCAGCTCGTCCAACGAGCCGAACTGGTGGTCGCGCATCGCGCCGGCCAACGCCATCGTGGCGTGCCATACGGTGTTCTCCGCCGAGGGCTTGTCCTTCGGCTTCCTGACCCGTCCGGGCAGCACGGCGGCCGAATAGTGCTCGGCCAAACCCCGGTACGCGTCGTTCAACACGACCTCGCCCTCGCGCGGATGCGCGATGACGCCGGTCTTCGGATTGTCACACACCAGGCGGGGCGTGGAACCGCCGAACCACTCGTACATCGCCACATGGGCCCGCAGCCACGAGTTCTGCGCCATGTCGAGCGTGGGTTCCACGAACGCATACCGGCTGAACGGCAGCACGGCCACGAACAGATACGCCGTTGACGAATCCCCGGTGACCGGATCCACGATCCGCAAGGTCTTGCCGGCCCAGTCGACCTCGATGGTGCGGCCGGCCTTGTGCTCCACCCTGCTCGTCACGCCCAACTTCTGCACGTATGCGGCGTACAGCTTGCAGAACCGGTCGTAACCCATATGGGGTTTCCCGGTCCGTCGGCATCCGTCCACGTATTCGCCGTGCAGGATCCTCAACGTCACGCCCACACGCGCCAGCTCGCGATGAACCCTGGCCCAGTCGGGCTGCTCGTACACGCTTTCGCGCTCACCCCGACCGGGAAACAACAGGGCGTACACCTCGCCGTCGGTCTTGCCGGTGACATCATCCCAGCCGACGCCGACGGCCCTCGCCGCATCGAGCACATCGGAAACGCTCCGGCGCGACATGCCCTGCGACCTCGCGATCGCACGCCCCGACAAACCCTGGGCATGCAAACGCAGCACCAGTTTCGCCTGTATTTTTCGTACCATTGCTGGTAACTCCTTTCACCACACGTCCCTCGCATGGTGAAAGGAGCCTAACCAACCACGGCTCCCAAACGCAATAACCCCGGCCTCGAAACGCAATAACCACCAAAACTCATAATGGCCCCCAAACGCAATAACCCCGGACCCCAACGAGTCAAATATTCAGGCGTCCAACGGCACGTAGCGTTTGAGCAGACCGTAGACGGAGAAACTGGCGGCGAGCACGATCGCCACCCACGGGAACGTCGGTGACTGCACAGCGAACATGCCCACGCCCAGCGCCACGTTGAGCAGAGGCGTAGTCAGGTACGCGATTGAGGTCTGCAGCGCCTGGCCGTTGACCACCAGATATATGTACAGCAACCAATTCACGCTGATAGCCGTGGTGGCGGCGAGTTCCAGCGCGAACAGCCTTTTGCTCCGCTGCGCACCAAAGCGCGGCGATCGCGTGATATGCACGATAGCGGCGGAATGCCATCAGCAGCGCAATCATGACCACCAGCGTGGCAATCAGCCGATACGCCAGCACGCTGATGGCATTCATGCCGGACAGCGCGTGCCAATACAGCGGCAGCACGCCCCAGCCGATATTGGAAACGAGCAGCGCGGCAATCCCCATCCGCGGCTGCTCGACAGCACGAACCGAAGTCATACCCGCCACCATAGTGCCTGATGTGCCACTGCCGTGCGTGTGCTCACACGGCATTTGTTAGAAGCTTTTCCGGGAATCGAATACAAGTTATCCCCGACCCAATACGGTCTGATTATCTCAGCACCGCTCCCGAATGAAATCGAAGATCATATCGAACACCTGCGGGCTCCAGAAGTCGTGCTCGTGTTCTGCGCCGTCGACCAGCACCAGCCGCGAGTCCACGCCGTGTTCGAGAAGCCTCTTGTGCATCTTGACCGACTGCCGGTAGGGGACCACGGTGTCGGCGGTGCCGTGCAGCAGCATCGTCGGCGGATAGGCCACCCCGTCACGCACCTGCAGGTACGGGCTCATGTCGGCCGCCCGGCGGCGCACGTCGTCGCTCAATCCGGTTTCATGGGTCGCCCCGACCACTGCGGCGAACGGGCCGAAATAGTACAGCCGGAACGGGTCATCTTCGTTGCCGAACGCGTCGATCGCCTCCATCATGTCGGTGGGCGGGAAGCAGCTGACCACGAAGCTCACCGCGTCGCTTTCGGTGGCATAACTGCCGTCTTCATACCGCGGGTCGTCGGCAGTGAGCCCCACCAGCAGAGACGTGTTGCCGCCGGACGACGTGCCCCAGATGCCCAGCCGCTCAGGGTCGATGTGCCACTGCCGCGCGTTCGCCCGCAGGTACCGGATCGCCGCCTTGACATCCTTCAGATAGGCAGGGAACACGGCACTGGCGTCACGCGAGGCGTTGCGATGGTTCACCGTCGCCACCACGAATCCCTCTCGCGCCAGTTCGGATAGCTGCGGGATCTCGTAATCACGGTCCGGTGTGGTCCACGCGCTACCCTGCACGAACACCACGGTGGGGTAGCGGCGGTCATCATCATCGCCGGTGGATTGCGGCGCGATGATGTCCATCACCAGATCATCGGCCCCGGTGCGATACGCCACGTTGCGGGTGAGCCGGGCCAGGCCGGTGAGCGTGGGATTATTCGGTACGTGGACGGTTTCGACGGTTCGGTCTTCTGACGGCGTGATATTCGGCATGAGGCAATGTTACAGCGAATGGTTCTCAATAAGAAAGGTGCGAGTCCGTTATGTGAGGAAACGAACACGGATTACTTCATAAGCCCGGTATTTTGCCGGTCTCTGAAATGTTCGATTGTGCGGAAATGTTCGGAATCCTCGCACTTTTCTTATTGAGAACGATTCGCTGCTACATCCGGAACGCAGCGCGCGGGTACGCTAAACTGTGTACAGCTCAGAAACTCACCCCAAGGAGATGCCATGAACCCGAGACGCGGGCCGATCGTCGCAGGCGAAAAGATCCAATTCACCGACCGCAAGGGCAAGAAGATCACCGACCAGCTGACCGCCGGTGGCGTCACCCAGACCGAGCACGGGATCATTCTGCACGACGACGTGATAGGCCGCACCGAGGGCGTGGTCGTCACCACCGTCACCGCCAAGCGCGAGGCTCAGGTCAATGCGGACCATCCCGAACGCGACCGGAACAAGCCGTGGAAGGCGACCCGTGCGATCGGCGGCTGGCAGTATGCGGTCATGCGCCCCCGTCTCGCCGACTACGTGCTCTCCATGCCGCGCGGCGCCCAGATCATGTACCCGAAGGACATCGCGCAGGTCATCCAGCTCGGCGACATCCGAAGCGGCCTCAACGTGCTCGAATCTGGTGCCGGATCGGGCGCGATGAGCGTCAACCTGCTGGATGCGGTGGGGGAGTCCGGCCACCTGACCACCATCGAGCTGCGACCCGAATTCGCCCGTGTGGCCGACGCGAACGCCACGCTGTATTACGGCGAACGCCCGCAGTGGTGGGACCTCAAGACCGGCGACTTCGACTCGGTCGCGGCCGGCCTGCCGGAGCACTCCTTCGACCGCATCGTGCTCGACATGCTCGACCCGTGGAACAGGCTCGAACAGGCGTACCGGGTCATCGCGCCCGGCGGCGTCCTCATCGCCTACATCACCACCACCACGCAGATGAGCCGACTCGTCGAGGCTCTGCGCGAAGCCGGCCATTGGACCGAGCCCGCCATCCAGGAGACGCTGGAACGCACGTGGAAGGCGCAGGGGCTCGCCGTGCGGCCGGACCATGCGATGATCGGCCACACCGGCTTCCTTGTGGTCTCCCGCGCGATGGCGGAGGGGTTCGCGGCCCTGCGCAAACGCGACCGCGCCACCAAGGATACGACCACTGACATCGATTCGCTCACCCCCGAACAGCGCGAGGCCCAGCTGGACGATCTGGAGCTGCGCGACATTTCGGACCACAAGCTGCGCAAGGTGCTGCGCGACCTCGACCTGCAAACGTCCCGACTGTCGCAGGACGATCAGGCCTGCGAGCAAGGCGAGGCGACGGCGATCTGACAGCCCAATCAGGCGCGGCGAATCTTAACGGCAGGCAATGATTTGGTGATGACGGGAAGTCGAGCGCCCCTCGTCTGCCACAATGGAGGCAGTGACGTCGTACGGAAAGGTCCTGAAGAATGGGCGTGAATCTCAGCAAGGTCGAGAAAAAGGCGAAGAACTATTCCCACGTGCTGCTGGTCATGCGGCACGCGAAGGCGGAACCGTTCAACGACAAGGGCGACCATGACCGCGAGATAACCGACAAGGGCGAGAAGCAGGCGAAGATCGTCGCCAAGGGGCTCGTCGGCATGAAACTGCTGCCCGACCGCGTCGCGTGCTCCGGCGCGGTCCGCGCCCGGCAGACGCTGGAGAGAATGCTCAAGGTGTTCGGCGACCATCCCAAGGTCGAATACCGCCAGGCCCTGTACGACGGCGGCATGCAGTCCGTATTCGACGAGCTCGCCAACGCCAAGGACAAGACCCGGGTCCTGATGGTCCTCGGCCATGAGCCGACCGTTTCGGTGAGCTGCCAGTGGCTCGCCTCCTCGGATTCGGACATGGTCAAGCTGGATCTGCTCAACCTGGGCATGTCCACCGCCTCCGTGGTGGTGTTCGGCTCCGATCAGCCGTTCAGCCGCTGGCAGGTACACGACGCCGAGCTGCTCGCCGTGCTCAGTCCCAAGGACTTCGACTAGGGATGACGCCTTTTTGCCGGCCGGTCTCTCTCGCGAACGGTGACAGCCGGCTTGTGTTATAACCACCGTTGATACGCGCCACCTTGTGCAGGAGTGGCGCTGAACCGTTGGAATACTGCGGAAACGTAGACGGCAGTAAGGCTTGTATGGCGTCGTGCGCGCGTGACGCTGATACTAGTTTTCCGGCTGGAAACGTCGTTTTACGCCCACTTAGAGTGTGATTTAGAGTGGACTCCCTGACACGGGAGGACAGTCATGGCGGGCAAGACGAAAAACAGGAGGACCGGGGGATCCGGAAGCGTGTTCCAGGACTCCAAAGGACGATGGCATTTCCGCAAGGACATGGGAACCGACCCGACGACCGGACGCAGACGCCCGCCGATCGAAGCCACCGGCATGGTGAAAAGCGAGGCGCGCGCCCGCTTCCAGGCGAAGATCGCCGAATGGGAACGGGACGGAAGACTCCCCAGCAAGGACGGCCCCAAGACCGCTGACTACTTCGAACGGTGGATGGAGGAGCACCGGGCGGCCATCAATCCCACCACATGGCGCAACGAATCCAGCTGGATGCGCACCATGAACGCGATCATCGGCGACATACGCCTCAACCGGCTCACCGCCAACGACATCAACGGAATGTGCAGGAGACTGCGCCGCACACGCAAAAGCAAGACCGTCAACACCTATCTCGCAGTCCTCGGCGCCATGCTCCGAACCGCGAAACGGGACGGACTCATCGCCGACGACCCGATGGAAAACGTCGGACGAATGCCGGAGGACCGGTACGAACGCCCCATCCTCGACGTCGCCGACCCAGCGAAGGTCATCGAGGCCGCGCTCGCCGAGCCCGATCCGGCGGTCGCCGTGTTCGACAGCCCGGACGAGCGTGAGAAGTGGGCACTCATGTTCGAACTCGCCTTCACCACGGGCATGCGGCCGGGGGAGAGGTATGGCCTGATGCCCTACCAGCTGGAACTGCATCATGGGATTCCCGTCATCAACGTGTGCCAGCAGGCCAAGCCGATACCAGCCGGCGCCACGATCCCGGATTGGATGGAAGCCGAGCATCTGGATGGGGCGATCTGGCTGACCAAACCGAAGACCGCCAAAGGCGTGCGGACGGTTCCCATTCCGCAGGGGCTTTGGGACCGGCTTTGGGCGCATATCGTCAAATGGGGCGTGCCATCGCATGGACTGGTGTTCACCAATCTTTACGGCCATCCCATCAGACGGGACAACGAGGAGAAGCGTTGGCGCCGCGCCCTGAAGATGGCGGGACTGCCGTACGTCGACATCTACAGCGCGCGCCACTGGCTCGCCACCGAACTCGCCGCCGCCGGCGCGAGCGACGAGGAGCGCACCGCCATCATGGGCCACACCGACATCCACACCACCAGCGTGTACACACATTGGAGGGAACGGCGGCTCGCCGAAACGCTCGACGCCGCCCTGCCAGACCTCCGCGACGGCCAGTGACGGCTTTTCCGCAACACGAAAGAGTATTGACACACCCCGCGCTCGCCGGTAGATTGAAGACTGAAGCGAGGAGGTGCCGTGGATGATGAGCATGAAGACGATGATGAGAATGATGACGATTCCAGGACTGAGCGGGACGCATCAGCTGGAGAACCGTCGCATGGAGTCGATGAGGAACGCGCAGGCGAACCTGTCCCGGCAGACGAGAAGCCGTCTCGTGACGTCGGCGATCAGCCGGATGAGAGTGGAGAAAGACAAGGCGAGATAACGCAGCCGAACGACGAGGAGCTGGTCCGCGCCATATCCATGCTGGTGCAATCCGGAATCTCGGAATCCTACTCAGGCATGCTCCCGCGGCCCAGCGATTTCAACAAGTATCCGGCTGACGTCCAGGAACGTATGTGCAGATGGAACGACGCCTTCACGGTCGACGAATCAAACCGGCAGAACCAGCTCGTCAAGGCGGAGATAGATCAGAGCCGCAAAGGCATGTGGGTCAGCGCAGGTTTGTTCGCGGTCGCATTGCTGATGAGCTTCATATCGTTCTTGGCCACGTCGAGTCCTTGGTCGTTTGGTTTCCTGGCGGTTCCAGTGGCGACCATAATCGCCAACCTGTTCGAGCCGATCGCGTCAAGAAGCAGCCGAGACAAGGAAAAACGCGCCGAACGCGAACCGGGGAAAGAAGGCCGACAAAACGCGCGACGTTCACTTCATGAATGAACCCAAGACCCCGGCGCTCGCGGTATGCGGGCGCCGGGGTCTTGGGTTCATTTGGCTATGTTGTGCGCCGTGTAATATTCGAATGCGGAGTCGAATGATTCGGTGAACATGCGTCGTAGGATTTCCATCGCGTCTACGTATGCGGTGCGTGAGGAGACGCGCGACGTGCTCCAGAATAGCGCTCGATACACGCATGCCTTCCGTGTCTCGAAGTTCTCTTTATCCAGGGTGTATTCGTCTCCGAAATATTTCGAGAAAGCCACTTGGTCGGAGTCGCTGGTGTTGAACGCGGCAAGCTTCGACGACAATTCGCAGACGGCCTGCAGTCTGGAGAACGCGTCCGTTGTAGAGAAATAGCCAGGTGCGTGCAGTGCCAATCCAAAGACGAGTTTGAGCATTCGCTTGGATGACCGAATCTTCTGTACCGCGCCGGGTAGCTGGGAGATGGCGATGATGCCGGAGTTCAGATTGTTGATATGTTTAATCTGCGTTTCGGTGAGGTCCGGCATGTTCTCCACGAAGGAAATTACGGTTTTGTCGCTGGCGTTGATCTGGATTTTATCGAACCATGTTCCGAGAACGGAATAGTAGACTTTCTCCAGTTCCGCGCGTTTGAAGTTCGAGCATCCCGTCCTTGTGAGAAACGCCTCTGCCGGTATCCGGTCGAAGTACATGCTCATCGGGTTGTCGGGAAGCGCGTTGATGATCTCCCCGGCCCGTAGCTTCTCCTGGTTCTGCAGAACCTTGAAATAGTTGCGGATCTGCGCAGGGTCCGCGGCCTGCATCGTGTACACGGGGATGTTGTACGTGTTGAAGTTCATCTGGATGCTGCTCGGCAGGTCGGAGAACGCCAGACGCTTCGCCCTGTGCATGCGGGCGAGCCCGTCGGGGTCGGAGTCTCCGACGATGCGGTTGATGATTTCCTTGGCCTGGTCCGAGGTCTTTTTGCTGAGCTGGAACCAGTCATCGTAGCTGTCGAGCCATTGCCCGACGTTGCCTACCTCCATGAAGCGGAAGATGGTGGTGAGGCGCTGCTTGCCGTCAACTAATTCCTGTCTGGCGTTGCGTTGGTTCGGCTGGTCGAGGTTGTTGATGACGATGTTGCCGATTGGGTAGTTCAGTATGATGCTGAGGATGAGCTGATCCTTGTATTCGTTCGACCAGATGTATCCTCGCTGGTAGTCGGGTGACAGGTCGAGACCGTTTGCCCTGACGTTCTTGATGGACGCGATGAGCGAGATGATCGGCATTGAGGATGGGGTGATGTTCAGCTTCTGGAAGACCACGTGCCGTTTACGAGGATTAAAGTCGGAATCGTTCATACTTATGACTATAACACATTGTTTAGAATCTAAACTATAAAAACGTTTAGAATCTGAAAACAATAACGAAAAGACGTTGAAACTATAGGGATAAAGCTTAATGCAAGCAGACTTGCTAGACGTTTAGAATCTAGCCACCGGCGCTCGCGGCCATGCGGACGCCGGGCCTTTTTCATTGCACGCACACGCCGGAATCGTACAATAGCTGCCGGTAGTCGTTCAACACCTGGATGGTGACTCCCAATTCCACTGCCATCATCCACGTATTGCCTTCGTACACCGTCTCGGCCATGCCGTAATCCACCGGACTGATCAACGCCAACGCGGTCTCCCTGCGGCAACGGCGCTCGCATTTGATTCCGTATTGGCTGCCGCATCCGGGGTCGTGGTGTCTGGCGTGTATGAGTTCGTGGCACAATGTGCAGCGGCGCTGGCGTTGGCTGAGCCTGTCGTGGAGGAATATCGTGCGGCTCGCCTCATGCCATGCGCCGCACAGCCCATTCGGCAGCGGCTGCTCGATGACGCGGATATGCTCCCTCCCTGCACGGTCGAGGAAGGAATCCAGGCTGCATCCGCCGGTGATATGAAACGACCCAGCCTGGTTCGCCGCGCCGAAGGCGCTCGCGTGCTGGGTACTGTCGATGCTCAGACTACCCGTTTGCCGTGACCCCTTTTGCATGGCGTAGGCTGTTGTGCGCAGGGCCTTCCTATGTGGATGACGGCTGGGTTCCCGAATGGGAGTAAGACTTCGGGTCGAGAATTCCTTTGCCCCTGGGGCCGGACTTGCCTCCTCGCCGGCTGTCTCATCTGCCGATTCCGTCGTGGCGGCCTCCGTCGATGCCCTTGGCGAATTCCTCGAAGTCGTATGGTTGCGCCGCGTTGAACTTCGCATATTCCTCGGCGGCCTTCCTGTCCGCCTGCTTGCGGGTCACGGTGCCTTTGCCGGTGAGCGTCGCGCCTCCCGAAAGCTGGATGTATTGGCTTACGAGTTGGATGAATTCCGGCATGGTGGTGGTCAGTCGCGCCGCGACCCTGTTCTCGATCATGTCGAGGAAGCCGCTGGTGAGACGGTTGAGCCGCGTCAGCTCGTTCTCGTCCAGGTAGTTCTTGGCGACGGTCACATCGGATTTGTGGATTCGCCCGTTGGGGGAGCCATGCCATGTGGTCAGTCCCATGTGCGGTTTCGTGGCGTCGACGCGTTGGGTGATGATCTCCGGCGCGGTGTGCCCGTGGGCGGCGTAGTGGAACCTGTTCTGCATGTTCTGGTAGAACTCGCGCGCGATGCCGCTGTCCTTGTCGTAGTCGGTGCAGATCTCCTGGAATATGGCGAGCACCTGCTGGTAGAGGCGTTTCTCGCTGGTGCGGATCTCCCGTACTCGGGCGAGGAGCTCCTTGAAGTAGTCCTCGCCGAACGTGTTGCCGTTCTTGAGCATGTCGTCGTTGAGAGCGAAGCCCTTGATCATGTATTCGTGCAGCACGCTGGTCGCCCATTGGCGGAAGGCCGTGGCCTGCGGGCTGCTGACCCTGTATCCGACGGCGATGATCGCGTCCAGGCTGTAGAAGCGGATGGTGCGGCGAACCGTTCTGCCGCCTTCGTTTCGAACTATTTCCATTTCCGACATAGTTGCCGATTCGGCCAACTCGCCTTCAGCGTAGATGTTCGCCAGATGTTTGGATACCGCGGGCACGTTCACGCCGAATAGTCGCGCGATGTTCTTCTGCGGCATCCAGAACGTCCGCCGCCAGTACGTGACCTCGACCGGCACGTTCACCCCATTGGCGCGGTAGAGGATCACCTGCCCTCTGTTATCAGGGTCGAATTCCTCGCTCATGACTTTGATTCCTTTCCTTTCGGTTCACCCAACTCTATAGACCGTCACTCGTCCGGGGTCTCGGACTCCATGTCACGGTTCCTGTCAGTGCTGGCAGCAAGCTCCTGAGGTGGCAGGTCCTCGAATCTCGGTTCGACCAGATCGTCGGTGATCTGGTTTTGGCGCTCGCGGGCTTCGTAGGCGCGGGCGGCGACGATGATCTCATGCAGTGTGGTGACTGGGTCCACCTCGCAGGCCTGGCAGAGCAGTAAAAATTCTGAGAGCTTGATTGGTGCCTTTCTGCCCTTTTCAATGTCACTGATTCTGACATGACTCACGGCATTGTTCATCATGTCGGAAATTGTTCGATATGAATATCCAGAATCAGCAATGATCTTCGCTGCTGCTTGCTGGGAGGCGTAATCAAACGCCGTCCATTCGTACTTCGTAGCCATGTGCACAACGTTAGCACATGTTGACACGCCGCACTTGCGTAAGTTGTAAGCACGAGCTAACATCGGTCTCATCAAGTAAGCAGGTGCTTACAGATGGAGGTGAAAAACAATGACGATTGACAAGAAAGTCGATTGCACCAAGCTCGCAAAAGAAGTTGTCCGTCAGACAAGGAACGACGTTCTGATTAGCAAAACGCAGATGACTGACATTGCCGCTCGATGCAACCGAAATCGGACAACTGTCAGCCGCGCTCTTGATGCAGAGGACATGACGCTGAGCATGTGGTTCGCATCCGCGTCGGAAAGCCAAATCGACCCACTGGAGCTCATTGCCGAAAAAATCCGTGAGCTGTCGGCGCTCGCCGACGCATGAATCGAAGGGAGAATCCGAAATAATGACTACCAAGAAAACGATGATTACCGAAATCGATCTTTATGAGTTGACGGACAAGCAGTTTCAAGCGCTCGGCGAACTGCTCGGGGAGGATCCACTGGAGATGGGCGCTCTCGATGTGCAACCGATTCACGTGGTGTATTCGCCAGGACAAGATCTCACTGTGGTCAGGTACATGAAAATGCGGCAGATCAAAGGCAATCAACTCGGCCATATCCTCGGCATCACGACCGGTGGTACGGAGGGACCGGTTTCATCACGAAGAAACGATGGGATAGATCGTCGGGAAGAGCCCAGGTGATGCGTACGTCATCGTTGGTGCTGACTTCCAGACCTCGTTCGAGGAACAGGAAGCTTGATTCGGAGCCGCGCGAGATGTCGCCGAGCTCGTATTCCTTGCCATTCGAAAGCTCAACCCTCACATCCTTGGCGTCGAAAGGATTGTTGTTCGCGACGGAATGTCTGAGGTTCTGCACCTGGCGAAGCTCCCATTCCGGAACGGACGCCTCATCTTCCTGGATGGTCGCTTGGCGTTGCAGGGCGTCAGCCTGCGACTCAAGGGCACGCACCTGATCGCGAAGCGTTGAAACCGTGGCATTCGACGCTTCGAGCTGCTCCCGCAACAGTTTGATGTCTTCCTCGCGGTCCTTGTTCCGTTCTTTCGAACTCTTGTGTTCGACGACCCATCCAACGACCGTCACGACCAGCGTGAGAACGAATGCGGCGAATTCGATGCCGTGCTGTGAAAACCAATCAGTCATGAAAACGATTCTAAGGAGAATCACATGAACAATGAAATGCAGAAGTTCGATTTCAGGGGCGCATCATTGCGCACTTTGACCGATGAGGAGGGGGAGCCTTGGTTCGTCGCCAAGGACGTATGCGACATCCTCGAACTCACCAATCCGGCGGTTGCATTGCAGTCCCTCGACGATGATGAAAAAACAAACCTAAGTAATTCTTATGTTTGGTCAGAGCCTGGAAGAAGGCCTCTCATCATTAGCGAGCCTGGCCTATACCGTCTGGTCATGCGCTCCCGCAAACCCGAGGCCAAGGAATTCCAACGTTGGGTGACGCATGAGGTGCTTCCGCAGATTCGCAAAACCGGCGGATACATTCCAACCACCGCCGCAGATGATGACATGACCATCCTCGCGAAGGCCGTGATGATCGGCCAGCGCACCATGGAAGCGCAGAAGCAGAAGATCGCCGAACAGCAGACGCGCATCGTGGAACTGGAGCCGAAAGCGCGGTTCGCGGACGCCGTGGCCGCGTCCGACGGCACGTGCCTGGTCGGCGAGCTCGCGAAGATGCTCCGGCAGAACGGGATGGACATCGGCCAGAACAGACTGTTCCGTCTTCTTCAGGCTGACGGGTATCTCGGCAAGTCTGGTTCGAATCGCAACGTGCCGACACAGCGTGCGATGGATCTCGGCCTGTTCCGCATCAAGGAGACCACCGTCACCCATGCGGATGGGCATACCACGGTCAGCCGCACTCCGAAGGTCACGGGCAAGGGGCAGCGCTATTTCATCGACCGGTACTGGGGTCGCGCTCAGCCGTCGTTGGAAGCGGGTGCGTGATGAGCGTCAGTCAATTCGCGTGCCTATCGGGTCAGCTGCTGTGCGTGGTCGTGTTGCTTTGCGCGATTCTCTTGAAACTTCTGACCGTGGTCAAGGTGCTTCATGACATTCTCTGTGCGATTCGTTCAGCCCAGACGCAGATCGAACTTAGTCCCCTTGCGAGAAATCGTGGGGAATTTTGGACAAGGGCCAGGTCTTTGTTTTCCCGTGGCCGATGAACGGCTGCTGCCGCCAGGTGATCGTCACCGAAGCGCCTTCGGGAGGTGTGTAATGCAGGTACTTATGGCCATTTTCCTCGGTCTCCGATTCCTTCACCTTGATTCGCGCGTACACGCAGCCGCCAGTGGCGACAAGAGAGTTGAAGCCTTTCCGCCGTGATCCATAAGGGGTTTCGGGACTGTGGGTGGCCGTTGCATGCACGTCGGTGGCGGCTCCGTTGCCCACATTGACGATCTTGACCAGAAGGCACGGAGGATTTCCGTATCCGCATTCGACCACATAGGGCTGCCACTTCGGCCTACTTCGATATGCGAAGTTCCAAGCCATAGCTCCTCCGGTAAACAACGCGGTCAAGCCTTCCAAACCATAACTGATCCAATCCATAGTTCTTCTCCTAACTGTTCGGCCCGCACGTCGCAAATGCGGGATGACACCGATTTTAGGAGAGGGCCGGGCGGTTCTCCTAACGCCGCCCGGCATTACACACGCAAAGGAGGCGCGTGATGGGAAACCTCAACATTGAGATTCCTGACGAGGAATGCGTCAAGTTATTCCGCTACGAGGATGGCGACGGTGTCGCGGCGTATCTTCTGTTGTTCCCGGAACACGACATGAAAGCGGTCAAGCCGCGTATCGATGCGCAGCTTGACCACGAGATGGCGATGTCAGTAAATGCGTCCAACGCTCTGTTTGGGGGCGTCGTCGATCGCCCACCACAGCGCGTTGGACGGGTTGATGTGGATGGTGTCCGAGCTGGTGCCCTTGACGGATCCGCTGACGGTCACGACCGTACCGTTCCTGGCCGCTTCCATCAGATCCTCCTCAAGGCTCGCTCGATCCTGTCCCTCGGCAAGCTTCACATGGACCGGTTCGCCGGTTCCTGTGTCGAGCGTGAGTCTGTCACTCATAATTCTTCTCCTAACTGTTCGGCCCGCACGTCGCATATGCGGGATGACACCGATTTTAGGAGAGGGCCGGGCGGTTCTCCTAACGCCGCCCGGCATCACACACGCAAAGGAGGCGCGTGATGGTCTTGCAGAACGAGCTCAAGGATGCGAGCCGTATCCCGTTGAAGGACAGGCTCGCATGGACCATCCCGCAGGCCGCAAGCCTGTACGGGATCGACTACGACGGCCTGCGACAGGCTGTCAACCAGGGCGACATAGACACGTTCCGCCCGCCAAGCAAACGAGGAACGCCTTCCCGCCGTCACATCAGGCGCGAGGAAATGGACCGATACGTCAAATCGTTGGAGGAGTAAGCATGAACGACATTCGCAAGGAGCTGTGATGGCACTCAGGAGAATCGACGCGGAAACGCTGCTGACACCACCCGCACCGCCGAGGGACACGGTGATCATGTTCGGTTTGACCGGCTATGCGATTCGCGTCACGGGCAAGGGCGCCAGCCTCATGGAGCTCGACGTCGACGGAAGCCACGAACTGGCGAGCATCGGAAAAGACCAGGCAAGGACATTCATTCAAAGCATAGGAGGCGCAAGATGACCGACATCGACTATCGCATCGAGGACGGGTCCGAAAAGGGGAGGCCGAACTACACGCTGCGTCGTGTGAAGTTCGCGGCCGCCGTGGTCGGCCTGGTCGTGAGCGTGACGCTCATGCTCACCTGGCATGGCGGCCTGACGGGCGCGCTTGTGGTGGAGGGCGTGTATCTGGCCACGGCCCTGTGGCTGACGGTCAGGTTCGCTCCACGCGATGACGTGGATGGCGTCTGACCGTATCCGCCGGCGTACAAGGACGCGGACGGATGGCGGAGGCGTGTGTCCTTTCATCTCACATTGCATTTCACTCTCACGTCTTCCGCCGTCACGCTGCGGGTTCGAATCCCGCCGCCGGCGCTTGGCCGGACCGTCAACGCCGCCCGCATCCCCGTTTCGTTCAGCTTTCCTGGGGTGTGGGAACGATGGGCGCGATTATTTGCTGTCATGGCGCCCAGCGGTCCGGCTCATATCAATCAATCTCGTATCAATCAATCAAGGTCAAGGGAGGAACCGATGAAGGAGATTCTGCCGCATTGGCATTTCAGTCCGAACTCTCCGGTCAAGGACGTCGACGAGAAGAGGATGACGCGTGGCGACCGGGCGGTGGCGGAGGCGTGCCGTCGTGCGATGGAGAGCGAGACGTGGAAGGAGCTGGTGATCTTGGAATCGTTGGGCGTGCGCTTCACCGAACTGGTGGGCCGGTTCGTGTCCGAGGTCGCGTCTCCCGTGTTGGAGGCGATGCCTGGCGACGCTTTCCATCAGGGAGCGGCCGCGCAGTTGTCGCACATGGTGAAGACCAGGGATGGTGGCGAGACCATCCGCATCATCAAGACTCTCGCCGTGAAAGGTAGGTTCTGATGGCTGGTGAGACGATCATCACGGTGGTGGGCAATCTGACCGCGGATCCTGAGTTGAGGTCGACGAAGAACGGCAGGAGCGTGGCTGGTTTCACGATCGCGTCCACTCCGCGCACGTTCGACCGGCAGTCGCAGCAGTGGGTCGACGGGGACGCGTTGTTCCTCCGCTGCACGGTGTGGGGTGATCTGGCCGAGCATTGCGCCAATAGTCTCGCCAAGGGCATGCGTGTGGTCGCCCAGGGCAGGCTGACGCAGCATTCGTGGGAGGACGAGCAGCATCAGAAGCGTTCCTCCGTGGAATTGCAGGTGGATGAGATCGGCCCTTCCCTGCGGTATGCGACGGCGCAGGTGGCCAAGGCGCAGCGGGGTACGGCTGGAGCGTATGGGAATCCGTACTCCGCTCCGGCCGGCTATACGGGCGGGGCGGCCGCTGCGGATTCGTTGCCGCCGTCCGACCCGTGGGGCACCGACCAGGCCACGTCTTCCTCGTCGTTCGGCTCGTTCGGACAGCCTGCCGAACCTGAACCGGAATTTTAGAAAACCAAAGGATGAATCATGGGCATCACGATAGAGAATCTGCAGGTCGACGACCTGCACGCCAATCCAAACAATCCACGCAAGCAGGTCGGCGACGTCGACGAACTGGCGTCGAGCATCCGAAGTCAGGGCATCAAACAGCCTTTATTGGTCACGCCGACAGGCGAGACGGACATCGACGGACACAAACAGTACCGCGTCGTCATCGGCCATCGCAGGCTCGCCGCGGCCAGACAGGCGGGACTCTCGACCGTGCCCGCGATCGTCGAGGAGATGGATGCACGCCGCGAACGCGAGATCATGCTCGTGGAGAACACGCAACGCTCCGACCTGACTCCCGTGGAGGAGGCCGACGGCTACCAGGGGCTTCTCGACCTGGGCATGCACGTCAAGGAGATGGCCGAGAAGACGGGACGCAGCGACCGTTTCGTCCGCAGACGGTTGAAGATAGCCAGAATCCCGCAGGAGACGCGCGACATGTCCGCCGATTTCAGCCAGATGAGCCTCGACCAGCTCGACAGGCTCGCGGAATTCGAATCCGACCCGGACATGCAGCAGGAACTCGCCCGCGCCGACGACTTCGACTGGACCTACCAGCGGCTCTCCCAGGAACGCAGGAAGACCATATGGCACGACAAGGCGCTGGAGGCGCTCGCCAAAGCCGGAATCAAAGTCGAAAGCTTCCCCGACGGGAAAAACTTCTGGAACTGGCATCCGCACGGCTACAAGGCCGCCCGCTCGTTCTCCGACATCAACTCGGACTTCTGGACCTCGTTCACCGGGGAATCCGACTGGCCGGAAGCCAGAGTGTACTCGTATGAATACTGGTTCTGCACATACACGCCCATACCAGCCGACGAACTCCAGAAAGACAAGGCCAAGACCGACAAGGACAATGCCATCAAGGCGCGAGGCAGGGAACTCAACCGACAGGCCCGCGAATTCGAAGCCATCGCCAAAGCCAACCGCACCGCATGGCTGAAAGACAACCTCCATACGCTCACTCACGAGCACGCGGAAACGGGAATATGCCGGCTCGCGCTCGCGGACACTGTCGGCTGGAGGAGCGTGTTCCCGTACCAGTCATACAAGGGCGAGGACGTCATCAGGGAGCTGATCGCGTTCGGCTGGAGCCTGCCGATCACCGAGCATGACGACGAGCACTGGTCGCTGGAATGCAGGGAGAACCTCGACTCGATCCGCATGGTGCTGAAGGACAGGCCGCTTCGGATTCTCGATGTCCTGGCCGCCAGATGGGAGTCGAACATCGGCTGGAACTACTGGCGCTCGCGGCATGGCGTGGACGATATGTGTTGCTGGTACGACGTGCTGGAACGTATCGGATATCGGGTCAGCGAGGACGAGAGGAAGGCGCTCAAGGGCGCGTACCTCGGTGGAGGAGATGACGAATCATGAGTATCCAAGCGTTGACATGGGTTATCTACGGTGTAGCGTCGGATATCAAGCACGCGGATTTCCGCACGCTTCTCGTGCTGGCCGACCATGCCGACCCTCAAGGCATGGGAGCGTATCCGAGCAGGAGCACGATCAGCCGGTTGACCGGATACAGCGTGCGTACGGTCTCCTACGCGTTGAAGAGTCTCGAATCCTCCGGGCTGATCAGCAGGGGAGACCAGCGCATCGTGTCCAACCTCGGCGGATACAAGCCGACCGTCTGGAACCTCAACATGAGCAGAGGTGCAAAAACTGCACCTCTCAAAAACGCCGAAACACCAGTGCAACACGACTGCACGCCAGCAGTGCAAACAGACTGCACACCAGCAGTGCAAACAGACTGCACACCAGCAGTGCAAACAGGGGTGCAAAAAACACGGACAGGTGTGCAAACAGGGGTGCAACATGATTGCACAAGAACCATATCTAAGGAAGAACCATATATAGAACCTAGAGAGAGTAACGCGCGCGCGAGAAAACCAATCCCAATACCAGCCGACTGGAAACCCTCTGAAGAACACCGGGCGCTCGCCGACCGGCTCGGCATCGACTGCGACATCGAAGCCGACAAATTCCGCGACCGCGCACTCGACTCGGGAGCCCGCTCGGCCGACTGGAACGCGAAATACCGCAACTGGCTCGTCAAAGGCAAGGAACGCGGATTCGCCACGCCAAAGGATTCCAACGCTCGCCGACGGTTCACGTGGGGCAGCGAAGAGGTCAAACGCGTGCTCGGCCCGATCTCCTGCGAAGGCACGGACACGTACATGGAGCTCGCATGCAAGGTCGCCGACCTGCTCAACCAGGGCTTGGACCCGAACATGCTGCGCCGTCAGCTCGCAAACGTGCCCGACAACGTATTGGCCGAACAATTGTTCGAACAGGAGGCGGCGGCATGAACGACATGACCATCGCACACATGACAGGCATCCTCACATCGGCCATCCAAGCCGCCGACCGACTGGAACTCGACGCGCTCAAAAGCCCGGCGCTCGCCGATATGGACCTTGACCGCATCCGCGATATCAAACGCGACTGCTCGACCTGCATCAACCTGCTCAACCAGCTCGGAAGGGAGCGACGATGAGCGACCGGCAATTCCAGGAATCAAAACGCATCGCCTTGCAACGTCAGGGCTGGCATTGCCTGCGCTGCGGGACGAACATCCACGACCCGTCACTATGGCCTGGACGCAGTGGCCATCACCGGCAGTTGCGCCGTCGTGCCGATCCCGCCGTGCGTGACCTGCCGTGCAACATCGTCGAACTGTGCGGTTCCGGCACGACCGGCTGTCATGGTTGGGCGCACGCGCATCCGGCCGAAGCGGAACGGTTCGGCTACATCATCCCGAGCTGGCGGGATCCGCTCAGCGTGCCGATACGCGACTGGAACGGCGACTGGTGGTGGCTGCTGGATGACGGCACGGCACAACGGCTCACACAAATCGAAATCATCGAATGGCAAAGCGATTGGAAGGAACAATCATGAGGAAACAAGACAAAGACCTGAACGTGAAGCCGGAGGCGCTGCTCTGGCTCGATTTCGAAACGACCGGTACGGACAGGGACGGCAGTCTGCCGTTGGAGGTCGGCATGGAATGCACCGACGTGCTGGGCGAACATTCGTATGGATCCCTGCATCGCATCATCAGACCGGACTATCTCGACCTGTTGGACATGAGCCCGATAGTGTTCTCCATGCACACGGACAACGGCCTCCTGTTCGAACTGTCGAACGGTTCCGCCGGGAACGACTGCGTGGGAGCGGTCGCGAACGCCGTGGAGGAGTATCTCGAATCCCTGTCGCAACGCTTCACCTTGGTTCCGGCCGGAACGAACGTGGACTTCGACATCGACTTCCTGAAACGTCTCGACCTGAACCCGGACAGGTGGCTGTCCTACCGCAAGTTCGACCTGACCACGCTCCGCCGGTATTTGAGGTTCATCGACTGCCCCGAAGACCCATACAAGACGCATGCCGGCACGCACAGGGTGCGCGACTGCATCCGACGCGACATCAACGACTACATCCGATACCGCAAACTCCTGAAGGGAGCACGGTGATGACAACGAAGGGAAAAACCACGAAGACCGTATCCAAGGAGACACGACCGCGCAAATGGCGCAAACCAGTGCCATGCCCGACCTGCGGCAGCCGAAACATCAGATTCGACCCGTTTGCCCGGGCCGTCAACCGGAAAACATCCGCCATACGACAGTTCTGGGTATGCTCCTGCGAACGCCACGGCATCCTCATCCTCACCCGCCACACCGACCTCAAGGAAGCCATCCGCGCATGGAACAAGGAAGCCACCAGACAAGGAAGGAAACACTCGAAATGAGAAAACGCAAACCACTCGCACTCGCCGGCATCGGCCTGACCGCCATCACCATGTTCCTGCTCACACCGGTATTCCTCCTCGCGCTCGCGGGATGCGGGAGCACGCCTCACGAGCCGGAGGATTCGACCACGGAATCCGCCACCCGGTCGCAGTGCAGCTCAGACTCCAGCAAATTCCAGACGTGCACGGTCACGATGCCGGACACGAGGCGCGTCACCTGCGTCTTCTACAACGGCTATACCGAAGCGGCCATGTCCTGCGACTGGGCGCACGCTGACGGTGCGGACAAGGTGGAGGACTGATCATGGCCGTCACGAAACGCAAGGCGGAGATGGTCGTCACGTGGCACGAGCGCGGCGTCGACATCGAGACAACATGCAGGATGCTCGGCGTCACCCCGCAGGAGGCGAGCGCGATCATCCGTCAGCACGCCGCGGAGCGGGAGCGTCGGGAGCGGGCGGAGCGCATGCGCCCGAAATTCATCGAACCGCCCATGTTCTAGGCGCCTTTATACGCCAGTATACGTCTACTGAAGGAGCGTAAAAATGGATCGGAACTGCCAGAACTGCGATAAGCGGGTCGAGGAGTCATGGACGTTGTGCAAGGCGTGCCGGCGCGGGTACGCGCGGCTCCTGCACCGGCTGCGCGTCAACCTATACCGGCTCCAGTCGGTCGCGCGCCGAGAATACCGTCTCACGGAGCCCGGCAACGGAGGCAGGCCGCAGGGAGGCGACGCGCCCGCACCCGTCGACCTGCACGCCGTCGACCTGCTCGACCAGACCGAGCAGGCCATCGAACAGGCATGCGCGGACGCGGGAACATGGCTCGGCAGGTGGCAATGGCTCGCAAAACGAGCGCCAGTCATCCTGCCCCTCCTGTGCAGGGCGTCGAACGCCGGATGGCACATGCGGCGCCTCACCCGGGCATGCGAGCGAATCGAGCGGATCGTCGACCGCGTGCCACGCTCGCGTAGGATCGTCGGCATGTGCCCCGAATGCGGACGCGAAGTCCTCGCCGCGAAAGGCGAGACGCTGAGGCTCTGCAAATGCGGCAACCCCGTCAACGTGACCGAGCTGCGAGAGCAAAGCCGAGCCAAGGCCGAGGCAATGCACATCACCAAAACCCCGGCAGGCATGAGCCAATGGCTCAGGGAAAACTACGGGTACGAGGTCAGCCGCAAGACGATAACCGATGCTTTGCGACGCGGGAAGCTGCCCGGCAGCAAGCCGGTCGAAGGCGGCTATTGGGAGTTCAGCATCCGCGAGATAGTGGCTTTCGCCATGTCCAAGGCTTGACGGTAATACGCATAATGCGTATGATAAGGGGTGTGAGGTTCAAGGAAATCGAGAAGATACTCCGCAAGGACGGATGGCGACTCTACTCGCAGAGCGGAAGCCACTGCCAGTACACGCACCCCGACAAGCCCGGAAGGGTCACCGTCCCCAAACACAGCGGAGACCTCGCGCCCTTCACCGTCAGATCGATATGGAAACAAGCCGGAATCAACGAAAGAAGAATCAAATGAAACTCGTCTACCCGGTCGTCCTCTACCCATCCGGCGTCCCCGGCGGGTACACCGTGCTCTGCCCCGACATGCCCGGCCTCGTCACCGAAGGCCGGAACCTGCCCGAAGCGCTCGACATGGCCGTGGACGCCGCCAGCGGTTGGGTGCTCGGCGAACTCGAGGAAGGACGCCACGAGCCGCACGCCACCAACATCGCCGACGTGAAACCCGACGAACCGGGCGGCATCGTCACCCTCATCAGCCTCGACATGGACTCCTACGCCGAAAAATACGGCAGAAAATCAGTGCGCAAGAACGTCACTATCCCCGCATGGCTCGACACGTTCGGCGAACAGGCCGGAATCAACTACAGCCAAGTCCTGCGCGAAGGACTCGAACGCCGATACAACGACCTCCAAAACGCCTGACATGCCCACCCCGCAATTCACCGAATGGCACACCGCCGAACATCTCGAAAACGAAGAAGACATCAGACTGTATCTGGACGCCTGCAAGGCATACGACGACCCACGTCTGATGAGCTTCGCGCAACGGGAAGCAGCCAAAGCGCGAGAAAACTTTTCCAAGCGGGAGTAGGCTGCCGCCATCCCGTGGTATACTCCGTATCAGGATTAGTGTGAAAGCCCTAGGAGATGCGCTCTTCTAGGGCATTCGCATATCCAGCCACAAGGGTTCGGGGCGCTGCTGCTCAAGGCCTGCGAGCGCTTCGCGCGGACATTCGACGCGGGCTAGTCCGCGTGCTTGCGTGGCCTGCCTCCGCCGACGCCCCGACCGGGACGCTTCGCGTTCCATCCGTCTATCGTCTCCGGGAGCCAGCCGCGCGTGCGGCCTATCATGGCGTCGGGTTCGGGGAGCTTGAGGTTGAGCAGGCCGCCACTGGTTATGCCGAGGCGTTCGGCGACCTGCTTGACGCCGAGGTATTCAGTCGCCATCGTCGCTCCTCCAGCCCGCGAACAGGCCGGCAAGCCCGGCGGCCACGGCGAATCCCGCAGCCCCGTAGGGCTGGCCCGACGCCGCGAACATGGCGGATACGACGGCGAACAGCATGCTCATGATTCCCAATGTTCTCGATTTGCTCATGATGTCCCATGGAATATAGGATTGGCGGAGGGGTTCCGGCTAATAGGTCTAGCCGGAACCCGTTTTACTTCTTCCTGCGTTTCCGCTTGGACCGGCCCTTCTTGTCGGGCTTGTCCCTGCGGACCTCGATCCAGATGGTCACCGCTATGGCGACCCAACTGGTGATGAGCTGCATCCAATCCCTGAGTTCCATGTCACCTCCTTTCCTTGGTCGATATATCTATAGTAATATAATTACTATAGATATGCAAGGCGGGAGCACAACGACACGCCGACCACGACGGTGGAGAGAGGTGGATGCCATGCCCTCCGCGAGCCGACGCGAGCGCTGGTACACCAGCGACAGGCGGTACCGGCTGCCCTCCGACTGGGGGCGGCGCAAGGCCGCCGTCCGAGCACGCGCACGCGGCAGATGCCAGGCCGCCAGCCACGCCCCCGGATGCAACGGGGTGGGTACGGAGTGCGACCACATCGTCGCCGGCGACGACCACGACCTCGACAACCTTCAATGGCTGTCGCACGAATGCCACAAAGCCAAGACCGAGCGGGAGAACGCCGAACGCAACCGACGACGCAAGCTCATGAGACTGCATCCGAGCGAAAGACAACCCGGACTGCTAGACTGGACGCCACGCCGGGTGGGAGGGGACTCCCCGGCGACACCGGTATAACCGCCGGATAGCACCTCCGGTTGTGCATGCGCCTGAAATCCCCGTTTTTCCTCCTGCGTCGTTTTCCGCCGGTCTTGTCCCGTTCGCCCCTCCCGTGGCCGTTTCCTCGGCTCGCTGGGGCCTTCCACGTTCGCGCGACGCTTTCCTCGCCGTCCGTCTTTCACCTCTTCAAGCCATGTCACGTTATGAATAAAACGTTGGAATATGGCCGTTATATTGTTTTTTAAGCGATGTCACGATATAGTGGATTGTGTGAACGGGACATGCGAATACTGTGGAAGCGCGATGGATGCGGCAGGACGCGGCAGGCCGCGCCGCTACTGCTCCGACCGCTGCCGCACCGCCGCCATGCGCGAGCGGCGGGCCGGGCGCAACGCGATACCGTACGAGATGACGCACGCCGACCGGTGGCTGCGCTGGAAGCGCGTCACACGCGGCGACGGCACCACCAAGCGGCCCATCACCATCGCGGGCCGTCCCGCGTCCAGCACCGACCCGGCCACATGGTGCGCATGGTGGGACGCGCTCGGCTCCACAGCGGGCGACGGACTCGGATTCGCACTCGGCGGCGGGTTCGCGTGCATCGACCTCGACCACTGCTACGACAGGCGCAACCACCTGACGGACTGGGCCAAAATGCTCCTCGCCCCCGTGGAAGGCAGAACCTACATCGAGACCAGCCCCTCCGGCGACGGGCTGCACATCTGGGGACGCTGCGCGCCCCGCGCCGGCGTCAGGGCGCGCGGGCTCGTCACCGCAGAGGCGTACAGCCGCGACCGCTACATGACCGTCACCGGCCGCCCATGGCACCACGCGCCGGCCACGCTCGCCGACCTCACGTTCCTGTTCGACGTGATCGAAAGACTCCGATAGACGGGAAGGAGACAATGGCATGCCCACGCCGAAACCCACCAAGCACCGCATGCCCACGGGCCTGACCCGCGACGGGCGCGGACAACGCCTATGGCGCGACCTGACCGACAGATGGGAATTCACCGAAGCCGAATACCGCGACCTCGAAAACGCCTGCCACACCGCCGACCGCATCGTCAAGGAACGCCGCGCCATCGGCGACGACTACACCGTCGAAGGCAGCCAGGGCCAGATCGTCGCCCACCCGCTCCTCGCCCAGCTGCGCGCCGACGAAAACCACCTCTCCAACCTCCTCAACCGGCTCGACATGCCCGAACCCGAAGAACAGGCCGCCGCCGACACACCCGGAACGAGAAGCGCCCGGATGCGCGCCGTCGCCGACTCCCGCTGGAGCAAGGCGTTCGGCTGATGGCACGGCTGCGCAACGACAACGCGGCCGCACTGATCCCCGACAGGACACGCGAACTCGCCGAGATCGCCGACTGGTACCGCCGCGCGCTCGCCGACGAGCCGGCGCGCCGATGGAACACGGGCCCGACGCTCATCGGCCCCACGTGGAAGCGCGGGGCGGACGGCGGCTGGCTGCTGCCCGAGCACACGCTCGGATGGGATTTCCTCGCGTGGTGCGGCTACTGGCTGCGCGACTCCAAGGCGCGCACCCCATGGAAATGGACGCTCGAGCAGGCGCGCTTCTGGCTGTGGTTCTACGCGCTCGACGACGAGGGCCGACCGTTGCACGACAACGCGGTGCTCCAACGGCTCAAGGGGTGGGGCAAGGACCCGATGGCCGCCGGCGGCGCGGTCGCCAGCTGCTTCGCGCCGCTCACCTTCGACCACTGGGATCCGCGCACCGGCGAGCCGGTGGGGCGTGAGGAGCCGAACGCGTGGGTGCAGGTGTGCGCCGTCAGCCAGGAGCAGACCAAGAACACCATGAAGCTGCTGCCGGGCCTGATCCCCATGGAGACCAGACGCCACTACGGCATCCAGCTCGGCAAGCTCAACATGTACGCCCTGGGCGACAGCCGCCAGATCGAGGCCGTCACCAGCTCGCCGCTCGCCCTGGAGGGCGGACGGCCCACGTTCCTGATCCGCAACGAGACCCAGAACTGGAACTCGTCGAACGGCGGACACGACATGGACGGCGTGCTCTCCGGCAACGCGGCGAAAAGCGCCGACGGCGTGAACGCGAAGATGCTCGACATCTGCAACGCCTACCGGGACGGCGAGGACAGCGTCGCGCAGAGGGTGCGCGAGGCGTGGGAGGGCACGCAGGGCGACCCCGACAGCCCCGACAAGGGGCTCAGGCCGAAATACATGGACTTCGGGCTGCTCTACGATTCCATCGAAGCCGCCCCGGACACCCCCATGACCGAGGAATCGATCCCCAAGGTCATCGCCGACGTGCGCGGCGACAGCGACTGGCTGTCCACGCGACGCATCCTCAAGGAGATCATCAACCCGAAGAACCCCGTCAGCGAATCCCGGCGCAAATGGTTCAACCAATGCCAGGCCCCCGAGGACGCGTACGTGACCAGCCAGGAATGGGACGCCAACGAACACCCCGAACTCGAACTCGGGGACGGCGAGGCCATCGTCATGTTCCTCGACTGTTCCCTGACCGACGACGCCACCGCGCTCGTCGCATGCCGCGTCGCCGACGGATTCGTCAAACCCCTCGGACTGTGGCAACGCCCGCCCGGCAAACGCGGCGACGCATGGAAGGTGCCGCGCGAAGGCGTGGACGACACCGTACGCGAGGCCATGCGACGCTGGCACGTCGTCGCCTTCTGGGGAGACCCCAGCCACGTGCTCGACGACGAAACCGGACTGCACTACTGGGACCCCCTGTTCGACGCATGGCACCGCGACTACGGGCGCAGGCTCAGACTCTGGGCGCGCCCCGAAGGCCGGGACCGGCACGCCGTCATGTTCGACATGGCCCGCCTCGACGTGCAGAAACGCTTCGTCGCCTACGTCGACCAGGCCTACACCGCCATAGCCGACAAGGACTTCCCCCACGACGGCGACGCGCGCCTGCGCCGGCACATGCTCAACGCGCGCCGCCAACCCACCCGCGCCGGCATGAGCATCGCCAAGGAAGGCCGCGAATCCAAACGCAAGATCGACCTCGCGTTCTGCGCCATCGCCGCCCGCGGCATGCGCCGCGAATACCTCAACGCCAGAAAACAAGGAGGCGGACAGATATGGTGAACGCATACGAAAACGAAACCCAAGCGCTCGCCGCCCTGACCGGCCAAGCGCTGCCGGCATGGAACGCGGAACTGCCCCGGCTGGACCGCATCGACCGCTGGTGGCGGTGGAACCCCAAGCCCATCCGGCTCAAGAAGGCCACGGCCGAACACCGCATGCTGCGCGACATGGGCCACACGCCATGGCTGCGCCTCGTGGTCACCACGCTCGCCCAGACCCTCTACCTGGAGGGCGTGGACGTGCCCGGCGACGACGACAACCACACCCGCGCACGCGAATTCTGGCAACCATGGGACCGCTCGCGCATGACCGCCCGGCAGATACCTGTGTTTTGTCAAGTTGTTATAGGCCAATGTGGCGTGAGTTTTCCTTCCGAAAAA
>ERZ857972.158-NODE-158-length-78483-cov-8.926021_pt1 | contig 78483 bp, 57 predicted proteins | sample MGYA00519757_ERZ857972 | MGnify/ENA primary metagenome ERZ857972 (study PRJEB31778, sample SAMEA3449383) | human gut metagenome | biome: human gut; feature: human-associated habitat; material: faeces | place: United Kingdom | collected 2010/2012 ...
ACGCCGGGCCGACTCGCTTCGGATGGGGCTCTACACCAACTTTCTCGACACTACCCGCCGTAAGGCCAATCGTTCCGACAACGGAAACAATTAGATCGCCAGTGTTGACAACGTAGCGCGAAATATTAGATCGTGTTTCATCGTCGATATATAGCATTTCCGAAGTGAGTAAGAGAACAGACGCGTTGTTTAAGTCGCGGACTCGAATATATGGATGAGAGTTTGCCTCTGCAATTAGCTCTGAACCTTTAGGGAGTCTCTAACCGCCCTTGACTTCGCAGAATGACTCGACTGAACGGTAATGATTTTCTCGCTTGTTCTCTTCAATTGTTTGAGCAAAAAGGGCTTCTCCGAGTTCAGCTAAATAATCATTTACCGGAACATAGGCCTGCACTTCAGAATTGTTTCCATCGAACCAAGGGGAAAGGAGCCCCCGGTGGAAGCGATGATCAATATGGTTCTAACACAGATGTAGCCGGTTCTAGACTATCTGCAGATAAAGCAATCTTAAAAGCAGTGCTCGAAAGCACTATGTGTAGCCATGCCGAAAGCAGCGTGCCCAGCAACTCGAGTCTACTCGGTCTCTTCCTTACCGACAAGGAAGTCGAGGGGTGCTCTCCGAGAACAATCGCGTACTACGAAAGCACCCTCAAACCATATGAGGCATGGATGGAAGAGAAGACGATGCTGAGCGAAGACGGCCGAATCGTCAGGGTGGACAACCCATGGTGTTCGTTCTACATCGACACCGAGCTGGCACCTGCGCTAGACGAGAGCAGGTGCGGGAAATGGATGTTCTACTTCAACGATATCGAGTTCGCGGAGGAAGTCTGCCGCAAGGCGGCCCTCGGAATGGTCGTCGCGGAATGCAAGCACAGCTCATTCGAGTCCGTTATCGAGAACGGCAGAGGCGTCGCCTGCTTCTACCTGAACTTGGACGACGTCGAAGCACATCGCCGCGTTGTCGCATTCATGTTGGAGCATGGCCTGGTTCGGAAGACGAAGTCGGGGAAGCTGTATAACATCGGCTTCAAGTTGGATGACCAGGCACGGGCGGGAGAATATGGAGCCGGTTTCAAGGCACGAATCACGTTGAGCGATCGCTCGAATTAGGCGAATTTTACCTGCGAAGAACAATGAAGGGCGGGGGTGTATCGGCTAATGCCGAACACCCCCGCCCTCGACGCGGTTAAAATAGCGAATGATTGAAGCGGATCAGCCTGGTTCCGCCCTCTTCCCTAATCCCGCTTAAACAAATCCCTCGTGTACACCTTGTCCGCCACATCCGCGAGCTCGTCGCTCCAGCGGTTGGCGACGATCGCGTCGCAGCCGGCCCTGAAGGCCTCCAGGTCGTGGGTCACCTCGGAGCCGAAGAACTCCGGCGCGTCCAGCGTGGGCTCGTAGACCACCACGGGCACGCCCTTGGCCTTCACGCGCTTCATGACGCCTTGGATAGAGCTCGCGCGGAAGTTGTCGGAGTTCGACTTCATAGTCAGGCGGTACACGCCCACGACTGGCTTTTCCTTGCCGGCATACACGCGGTCCCACACCATCTGCAGCACCTCGTCGGCGACGAAGTCCTTGCGGGTGCGGTTGGCCTCCACGATGGCCTCGATCAGGTTCTGAGGCACGTCCCTGTAGTTGGCGAGCAGCTGCTTGGTGTCCTTGGGCAGGCAGTAGCCGCCGTAGCCGAAGCTGGGGTTGTTGTTGTGGCTGCCGATGCGCGGCTCCAGGCACACGCCGTCGATGACGTCGCGGGTGTTGAGGCCGTGGACCTCGCAGTAGGTGTCGAGCTCGTTGAAATAGGCCACGCGCAGCGCCAGATAGGTGTTGACTCTTTAATAAAACCAGCGGTTACTCAAAATATAAATTGGTCAATTTCGAACCTGGTGTAGTCGTCGACATCATTCGAAAAGTGTTTAAGCCTAGTCCCAATTTTGATATTTCCATATTGATCAAGACCAATTTCATTAAGCAAATTGTTCTCTTTTAGAATGTTGATTAAGGACAAAGGGACTCCAGCCTGAATTAACTCAACGCCTTCCTTGTCAGCTGTCCCGTATAAGAACATGTAGTACTGCTCCTGATCAATATGACCCGTCTTATACAGAACGCGAACGAATCTAGACAAAGTGAACCCAAGATAATCGTCCTCCGTCTTGTATTTAGCAAGGAAAAGTGCTGGCAGTTCGGAATCAGTTTTTTGCCTTATGTCAACATAACTTCCTTCGCCATCGGCAAGGCCTTGGTAATTGACCTCCCCAAAGCTACGACCAACATAGAGGAAGCTGGGTGCGGACTCAGCCTTCTTTTTCCATAATGAAATGTCGGAAGCGAGTCGTTGACTAAGTGATTTCGATGACTTGCTCTCAAGATAACTTTGGTAAAAAGGTAACTGCCTGCGCAATTTACTAACTCTGAGATATGAATTAGAGAAAACAAGACCATCGTCAATGAAATAAATGCATATTAATTCGAGTACGCTATTATCTGCACATGCTTTAAATGTGGTGAGTCTCCGGGCAATCTCAACTTTTGCAATCTCCCAGTTTTCATACATAGAACGCAGGCCGGAACGATCTAGCAAAACACCGAGATCAGTATCAGAATGATTGCAGCTTTGAATCAAGCTATCTTCGAAGACAAGACGCTTTCGCTCATTTTCACTCAACGGCTTACCTTTAGATATTTTAATTCGCGGGTTGTCATTGCGGTCCTTAAATCCTACACTATGCAATTCCGAGATGGCATTTTTCATGGTCGGTCTTGAGCCAGTCCATTTTGATTCAGCAAATATTACCTGCGGGCTAAGCATTTTAAGATGAGGGGTATCTCCAAAAACGTAATTTAAACGTGATGCGCGACCAATTAAATTAATTAGGGCTGCACGCCTTTTTGTTCGTAAATTGAGAATAAATACCGAATCAAATGGAAGATTAATACCTTCCATGATGACTTCATTTGCAAATATATAACGAATTGATTCCAACTTCGCAGCACGGTCAAGCAAATAATTTTTGATTCCGTCCGGCATCTGCCCGTGCAGGTATACAATACCGCGCCGCAGGCAAAATATTTCATCGTATAGAGGACTCACATGTTCGGTCAGGGCACAAATAACTCTATCGAGGTCGGGGGCGACTCGGTTATCGGGCAGACTACTCGCTAAGTCCAAGGCCGCCTTACGGACCTTTCTAGGGGAAGACAAGAACACAAGATTTTTAGCAGTTGCCTTATTCGTCAGGCAATCCCAAGTGCCGTTAAAAGTAGAATGCTGGCAAAAACTGTTGAAAAACCTGTTGTAGGCATGCAAGACTCCCTCGCTGTCGAGCAGATAATAACGAGGCTCTTTCATACTTTTGCTGACTTTACACCCCTCAACCTCAAACCCTGAAATGACGGACAACAGGTTAATGTCGTCGATAACAGGACTAAAGTAGTAGAACCTTGTCAAGGGATCGCGGAGTTTTGACTCGCGGATGAGGCGTGAAATTAACAAAGCGCGATCGTCGGGATCAAAAGCGTTGTGCGCTTCGTCTATAAACAGACTCGAAAATGATAAGGTCGGATTCGCTTCCAATAAACGTATGGCCCTTTCCTGAGTGAGGATGGCGATGAACGACTTCTCACACTGGTACATTTCGTCATGAGTAATTACTTTTGTTCTAGGATGGCGTTTAAATACATCATCGCGCGTTTGGGCGAGAAGTGATTTTGTCGGCACAATTATACAAGGTCGGCAGCCGCTTTTATCGTCCAGTACAGCATCAACCAAGCGCTCAGTCTTACCAAACGAGGTCGGTGCAATATAGGCGAACCCTTCCCCAGAGTATGAAGAGAAAGAGCTGTCGGACAACTTCTGCTCGAGAGTAAGCGTCACACCTTTGGTAAAGTTCTTTTCGATTTCATCTAGAGCAATAAAATCACTCAGAGTATTGAAGCGCCCTTCATCGATATCAACAATCGATTTGGCTACTGGGTATAGGCCCAATTCAAATGAAAGATCGTACAGGGGTCTGTAATCACCCGTACTCAACGAATAATTCAGAATAATCCAGTATGCAAACTCAAGACTTCTTGTTCGATTCTTATCTTTTAGCCCGTACCTTAACAAAGCAATTGCGGCAGAAAGAAGAAACGTTGACTCTCTATTCGTGAGCTCATTACCTAAAAGTAGCTTATTGACCACCAACTTAAATGCACTGTTGTTCTTTAATTTTGTAATGGAGCTAGCGTCGCTCATCTGTGTACTCCAAGTTCAAATATCGAAGAAAACCAACTAATGCCAAATGTGAGACGCAAACTATGTGTATGGCTGAGTAGCTCTGTTTTCCGAAAAACTGTAATACGTCAATCGATAGTTTTTCGACTTCTTCGATAGTCAGAACACCGTCAATAAAAACAGTACCACAAGGAATCATGTTAAATTCGTCGGCACTATGGGCCCGACGGAGAGTAAATCGTCCGAAAGCATTCTGATCTGTTTAAGAATGGATCCTTCGGCACCAGCTACTATAGCGTGATTTCGAGCATTGTCCCAAGGGTCATTTCCATCAAAATCGTTAATCTTGTCACGGAGATCCTTATAAGCTTCTTTAGCTTTACTAAGGTGAGTTGTATTTCCAAAAATTGACGACTTGCTCTCCATCAACCAGTATTCATCATCTTTTAAATAGAAACCGTCAAATCTTTTTTGATCGACCCCTCTTCAAGATTTGATCCAAGACAAGCCTGCTGATAGCCGTTGTGCCCCAAATAAGCATGTAAGAAAATCTCAGCACAAGAACCGCAAACTAAGGGGCGATTATTTAGTTTTGATTCAAAGTATTTCGAGATTTTCGTCTTTGTGACTTCTAGCGAACGAGGGTCTTTAGGGCCAAACCAAATAGAGGGTAGGCATTGATTTAGACACTCATCGAAGTCGTCATTTTCGATGACGTTAAAATACGTCAGGTGAATTCGATCGGATAGCTCTTTTTCAATAACTCCTGTAAATAGCATCCGATGATCACCTGCCCTAGTTTATTTTAATCAATGGATTGTTTTGTTGCTTCAGGAACCTCATAGACTTAGCCCAGGATTTAAATCTAATAAAAAATGAAGGCTTATAGGACAAAATATGTGTCCCGATAGAACATCCGTTTCCATCCATTAATCCAGCCAGAACGGGTACGGGCCCCTGTGGTGGAGGTCCTCCCACACGGCCCTGTCGCCCCATTCCGGCCCTCCGTCGTCACGCGACGGCGAGGCGGAGTAGACGCTGAACAGGAAGTCGATGTCCGCGTCGGTCGGCATCGTGGCGAGCTTCTCTCTCGCCGTCCTCGCGTCCCCCGAGTGCGCGTGGCACCACCGGAACACCGCCCTTACGCGCTTGACCGACGTCAGCCCCCGGTGGTTGCGCAGGACGGTCCTCAGCTGCGAGTTCACCCCTCCCTCGATCATGGGCCAGACCTCCCAGAACTCGGCCGTCCTGCGCCTGAAGGACCGCCCGCCGCCCGGCATCGCCGCCCGGGAGTCCTTGGAGAGGAGCCACCCGAGGAACTCGTCCAGCCTCGTCGCCGTGTCGTCGTACCTCACCGTCGTCGACGCGCCGCAGGCCGTGCACCTCCACCGCTGGGACCCCGATGAGGTCTGCCGTTGCGCTTGGTCCGACCGCCGCAGTAGGGGCAATAAACGGCCTTCATGGGCACCTCTTCCGAAAGGGTATTTAACGGTTCCGGAAAAGGTTATCTACCTGCGGGAACGATAGGCAACCGGACACACATTCTGTCCGAGCGGTTAAAAGCGGGCACGGAATTTAAACGGCTGAAAAAGGGGCATCGACCTGCGCCGATGCCCCCAACGTGGACACACATTTTGTCCTATAAGCCCACAAACCAAGCTAGCATCTGCCGAAGTAGCTATCATTTATGTCAATTCTCAGGTTGCTTCTAATTACTTCGCCCAGTAAAACGCTGTGGCTCCAATATTATCGGGTCCCGAAGGTCCGTTTTAACTTTGACCTGACGCGCACCGCCGTCCATGATGCCTGGCTGTCCGCAGTTGCAATTGCTCTGCCGAAACTAGAAGGCTCCTCGTTGCTGTCGCCAAGTTTAGTATTAAAGAAAGCCTTGAGCTCGGGGCGCAGCCAGTGAGTACCGTCCTCCCTCGTGCGATCGCGAATGTCGCCGTAACCGATTTCGGTAGCGCCATTAATAAGCCCTAGTGTCATGAGCACGTGTCCATTGTAGCAATGAGGATCATGGCATCGGCCGATAGGCTTACACGGCAGCGGTTCGTCGGGATTTACGAACACATTGCCAACGCTACACCCTTTGTAGCATTGGCGCGCTTCGCCGGTAGACATGTCAACGTAATACATCCAAGATCCGGCCTCGCAGAACCCAGTCTGTTTGACACCGAAAATCGTGTTCTTAAAATCGAAGAAGGGGGACTCGAACTGGTTCCAGGCATCGAGGTATTCGTCACGAGAAAGCTTGGTGAGTCGATCGATACCGCTCGTGGCATCGTTGCGTGCAATCGTGAGGTGGGCGAGAGCCCCGAAACTCTCCATACAGTATTCCTTGACCTCCGGAATTCGCGGGACAAGCTCATCGGAGGGTGTTATCTCCACATTGCAGGAAGCCCCCGCTGCCCATGCAGCGTTCACGTTGTCGGCAAATCGTTTGAGAAGTCCTTTCTTCTCAAATTCGAGATAATGCAAAGAGCACTTGAACTCCACATGAGATAGAATCTCGGGTCCCAGCTCGAGCAAAGGCTCGAGCTTCTTTGTGAGCACCATGTTCGAGACGATTTCCATGTAATGTCCCTCGCGCGCAAGGAGCTCGACGTAACGAGCGAGATTTGGCAGAAGGAGGGTCTCGCCGTCGGCACAAAGATTAACATACGACTCCCCTCCGACGCGCTCCTTCCTCAGTGCGTAGGCGATCTGCTCCGGAGAAAACTGCATCTCGGGAATTACTCCCTCGTAGCTGCTGGGGCGCTGCGAAAGATAGCAATAGTGGCAACGCAAATTGCAGACCGACAGCGGAATGGCAAATAGGAAGGCTTTCTTCATGGTTGTTCCTTTCGGATTAACTTAATCATTAACGAGTCGTGCCTTGACAAGGCCGATGTAGCGGATTCGCTGTTCACGAGAGAATGTCGCGAGAAACACGACGAACCACGAGACGAAGCACGAGACGAGGATGGCAACTATTAGTCCGCCCCAGGAGCCCGTAGGAATAAAAACACCGATAACGAGCGCTACCACGGCGGATCCCGCTACGCTTATAAGGGAGACGAACGACTCGCGGTGAATCGTCCACCAGGGCTTATTCAGTAAACTCGACACATAGGGCGCAATGATGACAAGGTTTCTGGCGACTGAAATGATGGAGCTGATGCCGGCGATGGCGTAGACACCTAAGTCTGTGAAGTAGAGGGCGAGCAGGACGGAGACAAAATTGAGTACAGCGCCGCCGAGGAAAGACGCAGAGTTGAGCTTAAGCCGGTTCATCACCGTGAAGACGTTGTAGACCACCTGAGGACCTGCCCAAGGTATGAAATTGGAGATCGTGAGAATTGAGAGAACGCTGAGTTCCCAAGCATCGAGTGACGGCATCCAGAGCCTGTAGAACGCAGGTGCGAGGGCGCAGAAGACTCCAATAGGCGCCGCCATGATAAAGTTGGAGAGTCGTATGTCCATCATGACCCTCCGATAGAGCCCCTCAACACCCTCTTTGGCATAAATGATCACAAGCTCCGGCTCGAGGTTGTTGTTGAGCGTGGTGGCGAGCGTGGTAATTGCGGTTGGCATGGTCTTTGCCACCGAAAGAACGCCCATGGGGCTCGCACCCACGAACCAGTTGGCGAAAAGCAAGTCAAGCCCGGTGGTCAGGATGTTGCCGCACTGATTCACCGTGTTCCAGATGCCAGAAGACGTCAGATCACGTACGAACTTGCCTGAGAACGTTTTCGCGTTGAAAGTAAGTTCGGGAACGACCTTGCGCTTGATAATAAAGCAAACGGGCGCGCTCGCGATAGTGAGCAGCAGCGCAATGAGCGAGACATAGCACACACGTGTCGTGAAGAAACTGAACACGAATACGAGCAGCGCCGCGTTGAGCACATTGCGAAAGAGGTTAATGGCGTTCTGGATGTAGACTTTGTTGACAACAAACATAGCCGAACAGAGCAGGGACACGAAAAGGTTGGCGCCAAAGTTGGCAAATACAAACGCAAAGAGCATCCCAACGTCAGCGGGGTCGGCGTTGCCCATGTCCACAATTGACCCAAGATTGGCAAGCACGGCAATGGTCACTGGCAAGAAGATCAGGCACAGAATTACGTTACAGACGATAAGTGTCGAATAGTAGGCGACGGAGTCTTCAATCTTGCCGCGGTGGTACGCCGCAGATATAAACCTCGATCCCATCGAGTTGAACGCGATCGTTACCAGTGAGGCATACGAGACGAAATTGTTTGCCAGCTGAGTGAAGCCGTTGGCTACTTCCCCCAGCGTTGCCACCAGGTAGGAAGAGAGGAAGAAGCTGACGGCCATCTGCACACCAAGGGTGATAGTGGCGGAAGCAACGTTGAACGCAGTGGCGAGCCTATTCGACCGCACGGCGAATCACCTCCCTCATCTGCCCGTATACAGGATCCAAGGGCGCACGGCTGTACCTGTGGGGGCCTGCGGCGAGAGCTTCCCGGGTAAGGACCGGAATCTCATCGGGCGTACGGGCAAGGCGAACGTTCGGAATCCCCTCGATCCACTCGAAGCCCTGAGAAACCTTGTGACTCAAATTGTCCAACGCCACGCATGGAGTGCCAGTGATAGCAGAGAAAAACATGCCATGAAGTCTGTCGGTGATGACCAGCTCGGAGGTAGAGAACTCCGCCCACTTGGCGCCAAGAATGGCGTCCCTGTTCCCCTCGTAAATCCTTGTCGGCTCCGCAACGACCGTAGACGTACGGCCAGCCTGAATCCCAAGTTCGACAAGGACGGAATCAATCGTTTTTACAACCTCGTCATCGAGTGCGCGCTCTTTGTCGTCGCGCAAGCACAGCAGGGCACCCGACCGCTCAGTGGAGAATGGCGCGTCATTGATGTACGGAACGATGTCGGGCACGTAGTAGTTCGGCGTATCGGGCGTGAGCCTACCGATGGTCTCGAACGTCCTCCGGTCACGCGAGAAGTACACGAGGTTCGGATTTGATCGGTAAACGGCGGCTGTCTCGCGCTCACACTCCTGCCCTCGCTCGGAGTCCTCGAAGTACGCCGTTTGGGGGAAAACCAGGACACTGCAATCTATGAAACGGCTGACGATGTCGTTTATCTTGTCATTCTCCTCGGGCCACAGAGTGCCAACGTTGCCGCCTCCGTCAACGACAATGATGTCGGAGGGACGCACCATACTCTGTATCGTCTTCCGCGCGAGCTCGTACTGGTAGCGCTGGATCTCGAACACGGAGAAACCGGGGAGCGCGTCGGCGAGGAAGCGCTTTTGGGCATAGACGATTGCCTGATCGCCCAGGTTTCCGTGGCTGGGAGTTGAAATCATGATCGCCGTCCTCGAGGAGGACTTCTGGTTCCGGGCGAAGCGCCGGAGCATTTCTCTCGTACGCACCTCGCAAGAGATGTGGCCCTTAAATTCGGTGAAACTCATTGTGTCCCTTCGTCAGACGGATGGCTGTTGCGTTTGTTAAATAATGTGGGAAAACAGCGATAGGCAAGACATGAAACGCAATGCCTGTCGCGGAGATCGAAATGGCGCCTGCCAACCGCGAACGCACGATTCCAGTCCTCCTTGAGGTCATGCCAGCGCGACATCTCCACCTCATTAGAGATGACACAATAGGAATCGACAAGCGCAGCCTTTACTTGGCAAAGGGACGTCCAGAACAGGTCAAAGAAGCCCCTATCAAGGAAATACCGATTCCTGTCCAGGAAAGCCTCGACGATGTCGAGCTTCGAGCGCGCAGAGGGTCGATGCGTTATAGATGCATTGTTCTGAACGTAATACAGCTTACTGACCGGAACGACAGCCACGCCACCGCACTGCTTGACGATGTGGTGAAGCATGAACTCGTCCTCATGGATCTTGCCGAGAGCGAAGCGTGCCTGCTTAAAGAGGTCTGCACGGTAGAGCTTCCCGCAGCTAACTATGTACTCTACTGAGTTCCCATTAGGGTTGCCGTAGACGCGGTCCCAGTAGCCGAGCTCTTCCAGGTGGCATGCAGGGTCGCACACCGTCCTCAGGACGTTGCCGTCGGCGTCGACGTACGTCATGCCGCCCACAGCCATGTCCATACCCTCATCCATAGCATCAACTAGAAGCTCAATTTCCTCAGGCCCAAGGTAATCATCGGAATCAAGGAAATAGATATACTCGCCCGTTGCCGCATCAAGTCCGGTATTGCGTGCTGCAGATAGACCTTGGTTGTGTTGGTCAATCAAAACCAAGGTCATATGGGCCCTACGGTAATCGCGGAGCACCTGTAGCGTATTATCCGTCGAGCCGTCGTTGACGACGACGACCTCGAGATCTTCATACGTTTGTGCGTACACCGAGTCAAGACACCTAACAACGGTAGAGGCGACATTGTAAGACGGCACGATGACAGAAACCGTTTTTTTACTCATATTCTCCTCTCAGCGCCCCTTCTAGCCAACCGCTTAATCGCAGATCCCATCCTCCAAGGTAACATGCTCGCGTCAAGCGCCGTATACCTGTTGTCGAGCAAAAGACGGAGTCGTAGTGCGTCCACTTTGGAAAGCGAGCCAACAGCACAACGCTCCGTGGCAAGCCTCAGAATGCGCTCGTCACGAACGGAGGCATATGAGTCCCGCCGGGCAGCGAAGTTAAGGCTTCGGTTGTACCGCACGCCCAAAAGAGCACTCGAGGTATATGAAAGGAAATAGTGCGCCCAGCTCCCGAGTGGCATACCGCGTCGTTCCATGTACGCGACGACCTCCTCTTCCACATAGCATACCTGAGCAAAGTAGGCAGGATTGTAGCCCGCGTGTGTGGTGGATGAAGGGTTTGGTCGATAGAAGTAAAGTGGCTCGTTGATAAGCCAGTAGGACCGTGCACAGCTCATAATCTCAAGGCATTGCAGCCTGTCTTCAGCCATAAGGAGTCTGGGGCGGTTTATTTCTCCTTTGCTGTAAAGCGATCGCTTGAACGCTTTACAGCAAAGGCTATTCAGTGAATAGCCTTTGCTGAATAAAGCCCAAACCGAGTCCTCCTCAACAGGTCCACCCTCACCGAGCGCGGAGAAATCGAACATAAGAGATGATTTACGCTCGGACGAGGTTGCGTTGAAAAGCACAATGTCGGCGCCGTTCTCGAAAGCACGTTTGATTTTCGACAGGGCGGAAGGGTCGTGAAGTTTATCATCAGAATCGATGCAGAGGACAGCCATACCGCCTGCGACTTCGAAAGCCGTTTGCCGCGCTGCGTAGGGCCCACCGTTGTCGGTGCGTATCAGCTTACACGACGGCAGCAGCGTGCAAATGGCCTTGTCGAGGACCAAGGGCTGCAAAGAGCCATCGTCTACGATAATCACCTCGTAATCGTGACAATCCTGTGCCAATATGGATTCAAGGCACTCGTCGATAAAGCGTTGTGCGTCGTATGCCGCGATACAAATTGAGAAGAAGGGGCGGTTCATTTCGCATCCGCCTCTTCCGGATTCCCGTCACAGTTGAATGACCTATGCCGCGACCCGTATTTCCTCAGACAGCTCGTTAGCCAGATAAATAGATACACGTATGCGAGTTTCATGATCGCGTCGGTGAAGTAGCCACGAATGAAAAGAAGAAGGAACACTGCCAGAACGGCGGAAACCCAAGTATAAATGTTGCATTTCCCATCCTCGGCTTCATTAAGACAACTCTGACACCAGGCCAAAAGGGCGCCAACTAAAAACGAACCCACGATGCCCAGCCAACCGAAGTTATAAAAGAACTCGCCGAGCATCGAGCCACCAAGGAAGGCCGAACCGCTTATCATCTTTGTAAACTGGGTCGCTTCTTTAAGAAGGGGGAAACGGCTCACGAGCATGGGAACGACGGAAAGGAAACCTGCAACGTAAGTTAATCCCATGCCGTATGAAAGAATGGACGGGACGTTGGACATACTTATGACAAGAGTCGAGAATGCGCTTCCGAACTCGCCCAAACTGTCCCAGACGACATCAAAGAACGAGGCCTTCGCCAAATAAGCACTAAAAGCCTCAAAAGAGAAGCCAGTTGTCCTGAGTTCACCGAAAGCATCGACCAGGAACAGGAGGCAGACGCAAGCAACAATTAGGCCGAAAGCCCTGCCAGGTGACGGAGTATTTAAGTAGCAGAAATAAATCAAGCACCAGACCGCGAGAAAGCAAACGGAGTACTGCCTACTTCCCGTTGTCATAAGCACAACGTTGATAGCAATGACCGCGCAAAAGAGAGTAGTCCCCCTGCGCTCTCTACCGAGGACCAACAACATCAGCAACAAACCGGCTTCGAAGAAAAAGGAGAGCGCTTGGATGGGCGCTGGAATGACCAAGGAATAGACGCCGCGATAGGCGTCCGAAGCGGCACCAATTATCTTGGATCCATTCACGTACAGCCAGAAGGGTAGGCCGGCAAATATGAGACATTTTGCAAGTGACTTATGCTCGACAAATTGCCCGATAGCAACGTTAACTGGAACGTCAATCGGCGTCTTTTGAAGCAGCAGTGCTCCTGCGGCGACGAGCGTCTGTGAGTAGAGATAGAAGCGGAACGCACTTTCGATTGTTGACGGCGATCCATACCACCGGAAGTCAAGATTTAGGACGTCATCTGTCCCATAACCCGCAGCGATGCAGGCGATTTGTCCGCAGTTGAAGATCCAGTTGGCAACCAGGAAGAGGATGACGAAAGGTTGTCGGCTCGGGGACATGAGCGCCACGGCGACGAATAATGCCAACTGCGCCAGCGAGACGAAGCACATAAGGCCGTAGTCGTAAAAGTGAGGAACACAAACAATGCCGAGCGCCTGGAGCACCATGATTGCTATGCAAAGCACCTTGTAAACAGTTATATCGGGCTTCGCATTCCTCGAAAGAAGCATGCTCATGCAGACACCCCGCTCAGGTATAACCTCTCGAACTCTTGGGCGGCGGTGGCGATGTCGTAACCGGCGGTACGAAGAGCCGAAGTGCCGTTGTGCCGACCGCCCTCTGCTGCGGCTCGGATTGCATTACCCCATGAACTCGCGCTTTCATTCAGATCGAGGAAAGCGGTGTGCCCGCAGATATCTGCCATGTGGCTGATATCTGCGGAAAGGACCATGGGAAGCCCGCTCGCTTGTGCCTCCACGCACGAAACGGGCAGCCCCTCGAAGAGCGACGGCATACAAAACACGTCCATCGCGGAGTAGTGTGAGGCAGTGTCTTCCTGTATGCCAGCGAAGTGCACGTACTGAGAAATGCCCAGAGAGTCGGCCTTGCTCGAAACTTTGTCGCGAAGAGGGCCATCGCCCAAGAGGAGCGCTTCGGCTCGTACTCCATCGGAACGGAGCCTAGACACCACTTCCACGAGAAACACCTGATTCTTCTCGGAGACGAAGCGCCCGACATGGCCGACGACCAAGGCGTCGTGATCGATCCCATAGCGCTCGCGTACATCGGCTCGCGCCGAGGGATTGAAAACAAACGCGCTAAGGTCTATGGCGTTCGGGCGGACTACGCACGCGTCAAACGCCTTGGGACAACGCCCGTACAAGTACGTCGCCGCCACGTCGGAACAAGCCACGAACGTGTTTGCGAAAGCAGCGAGGCGCGGCGCATTGAAAGCGTCTGTCAGGTCTTTCACCGGGTTGTATGCCCAGCCCTTCTGGGAGCTGTGCGAATGCAGGATGCGAATGGGCACGTCAGCGTGCTTTGCAGCGCGCATGAGCCCGAAAAACCCGTCGCAACCCGATCGATGCTCGTGGACCGCGCAGAACTCAGGGTGCTCGGCGAAGAAAGATCGGTAGAACCTACCTGACCTTACAGGATGTCTGTCAGGGTCAACGCATCTGAAAATACGTCCTCCCATGGCATCGATCTCCTTGTCGAACACGCATTCGTAGGACACGCGGTACATGAAATCGAACTGAACTTTGTCCTTATCGATGGCCCTATACAGGTTCATGAGGAAGTGCTCGATACCGCCATGTCCCATAGATGGCACGGCCTGCAGCACGCGTATGGGTTGCCCGTTCGTCATTAAGCCGCCTTACTCAATCGTGTAGTCATGCTTGTACTTATGCCGCTTGTAGTACTCCTCCAGCGTACAAAGCTGGCGAGCCGGCGCCCCCCCCAGACAGTTTTCGGTGGAACCTTACCCTTCACCACCGAGCCGGCGCCGATAATCACGTCGTCGCCGATTTCGGTCCCGGGCAGAAGAATGGCTCGGACCCCGACAAAAACATTGCTACCAATGGAGATAGGTTTGAGGAACTTATACTTAAGGTTATCGGGGTTTTCCTCGAATGCATTGGTCGCGTTGCGTATAGAATAGTCATGCGTGAGCAGAATGACGTCGCGCGAAAGAGTGACGGCCCTGCCAATCTTAATGAGCGAATAACGCTCGCTGCTGTCGAACCACACCGACTTGTGAATGAAGCCGTGTTTGTCGTAATCGGCGATGTCCATTCCGCACTTCTGGAGATACTTGGTGTACTTGTACATGTAGCGGTCGGTGAAGAACGGTGCCTCTAGGAACAGGATGTTCCTGTAGAATACGCGCGCTATCGACCAAAGGGGGCTCTGTATCATATCGACAGCCTTTCTTTCAGTATTTGGATGGCATCCTCATAACCGTTAACGACATGGGAGCCCTCACACTTCACGGTCTCAGAACATCCCCCCGTGTCATAGGTCACCACGGACGTACCACAGGCCTCAGCCTCAAGATTGACCGTAGGGAAGTTATCCTCTGTCGTAGGGTTGAAAAACACGTCAGCGGTCGAGTAGATGCCCGCAAGCTCCTCACGAGAATCTGTGCGAGTGAGACCCACGATTCCCTTGGACAGCTCTTCGACCTGTTTCTCAGAAAGCCCCACGAGCACGATGACGTACTTGTCAGAATCTAGCTGCCCCGCCAGCCGCACGAAGTCAGAAAGCCCCTTACGTTCGGTCCATGGGCTAGCTACGCCTAAAATCATGAATCGATCGCCTATGCCGTAACGCTCTCGGAAGTCGCTCGGGATGGGCTTAAACACGTCGGTGTCGATGGTGTTATGGCGAACCTCCACGGGGAAATCTTTAAGAAAGCTCTCCCCCACCAAATCGGCGAGCCACTGCGACGGCGTTATCAGCTTCATACGCTCGGAGGGGACCAGATTGAAGAGACGGTTCTTCTCATCATAGTTCCACGAGCAAGAGGATTTTGAATAGGTCTTGGGATAGGTATTGAGTTGCGAGCAAGGCCTCGAGTACGCGCAGTGTTCCTTCCACTGCGCACACTTCGCATGCGTGAAGTACGCACAGTGGCCCGTGAACGACCAGCAGTCGTGTAGGGTCCATTCGACTTTACAATTATGGTTCGCGAGCCAATTAAACAGCATCTCGATGTTGACGTAATAGCCATGCAGATTATGAAGATGGACCACGTCAGGCTTTATCTCATCAAGTCGAGCAAGAAGACGTTTCGTAGCGTTTTTGCTATGAAAACCTGCTTTACCATCTATGCGTGTCTGAAGCAGGTCGAGCTTAACCTCTACATCGGAGGCAAACTTCATTTCGTTCGGCTTTTCCGCCTCACGGCCTCGACCCCAGAACGCATATGATTCTTTGCCGGCCGCGAGAAGCTCACGATGTTCTTTCATCATAATGCCGCCGGTCGAGCCGTTCGGCACGGTATTTATGTGAGCATAAACCGTCACTAGAGGCTCTTCCTCCACACCATCTTGTCCACAATGCCGGTGTAGCTCTGGATGATCTTGACCACCTTAGTGGACACGGTCTCGTCGGCGTAGTCGGGCACGGGCGCCTCGGGCAGCGACCCTTCCGCGTCGAGCTCGACGGCCGTATGGACGGCCTGCAGCAGGCCCCTCTCGGAGATGCCGGCCAGCGTGAAGCAGGCCTTGTCCAGCGCCTCGGGGCGCTCGGTGGAGGTGCGGATGCACACCGCCGGGAACGGGCGGCCGACGCTCGCGAAGAAGCTGGACTCCTCGGGCAGGGTGCCGGAGTCGGAGACCACCGCGAAGGCGTTCATCTGCAGGCAGTTGTAGTCGTGGAAGCCCATGGGCTCGTGCATGCGCACGCGCGGGTCCAGCTGGAAACCGGTGGCCTCCAGGCGCTTGCGGGAGCGCGGATGGCAGGAGTACAGGATCGGCATGTCGTATTTCTCGGCCAGGGCGTTGATCGCGGTGAACAGACTCGTGAAGTTCGCCTCGGTGTCGATGTTCTCCTCGCGGTGGGCGGACAGCAGCATGTAGCGCTTGGGCTCAAGGCCGAGCTCGGAGAGGATATTCGAGGCCTCGATCTTGTCCAGGTTGGCGTGCAGGACCTCGGCCATGGGCGAGCCTGTGACGTAGGTGCGCTCCGGGGCGCAGCCGGTGTCCTTGAGGTAGCGGCGGGCGTGCTCGGAGTAGGCCAGGTTAACGTCGGAGATCACGTCGACGATGCGGCGGTTGGTCTCCTCGGGCAGGCACTCGTCCTTGCAGCGGTTGCCCGCCTCCATGTGGAAGATGGGGATGTGCAGGCGCTTTGCCGCGATAGCCGACAGGCAGCTGTTGGTGTCGCCCAGGATCAGCAGCGCGTCGGGCTGGACCTCAACCATCAGCTTGTAGCTCGCGGCGATGATGTTGCCCACGGTCTCGCCCAGGTCGGCTCCCACGGCGTCCAAGTAGACGTCCGGGTCGTCCAGCGACAGGTCGCGGAAGAAGATGCCGTTGAGCGTGTAGTCGTAGTTCTGCCCGGTATGCGCCAGCAGGCAGTCGAAATGGCAGCGGCACTTCTTGATGACCTCGGACAGGCGGATGACCTCGGGGCGGGTGCCCACAATGATCAGCAGCTTCAGTCTGCCGTCGTCCTTGAATGCGATGTCGGAACAGTCCTTGCCCATGCGGCTAGACCTCCTCGTAGTAGGTGTCGGGGTTCTCGTGGTCGAAGGGCTCGTTTGCCCACATGACCGTCACGAGGTCCTCGGTGTCGGACAGGTTGGTGATGGAGTGCGTGTAGCCGGGGATCATCTCCACGGCGCGCATATCGGAACCCGAGACGACGTACTCGTCGACGGGGAACGGGTTGCCCTCCGTGTCCTCCCCCACCTTCCTCAATTTGATGGAGGCAGTGCCGGAGACCACCAGGAACCTCTCCCACTTGCTCATGTGCCAGTGGTTGCCCTTGGTGATGCCGGGCCTGCTCACGTTGATGGAGAGCTGGCCGCGCTCGGGCGTGCGCAGGAACTCGGTGAACGAGCCGCGGTCGTCGATATTGGGCTTGAGGCCGTAGGCGAAGTTACCCGGCTCGTAGTAGGACAGGAACGTGCTCCAGAGCTTCTTGGAGAAGGAGCCCTCGGCGAGGTCGGGCACCGACAGCGTCTCGCGGCTGTCGCGGAAGCACCCGAGCAGGTAGACTATCTCGCCCAGGCTCTTCATGTCGGTCTCGGGGACGAAACAGAAGTCATCCCCCTCCACGCGCTCCAACCCGTCGTATCCGCAGCGGTGCTCCTCCCCCAGCAGCGCGCCCAGTATCTCGTCGACCAGGTCGTCGATGTAGAGGAGCTCCAGCTCCACCGAGGGGTCGTTCACGGTGTAGGGGCGGCCGTTGGCGATGGCGTCGCAGAAGGTCGCAACGGCGGAGTTGTAGCGCGGGCGGCACCACTTGCCGTAGAGGTTCGGGAAGCGGTAGATGAGCACCGGCGCTCCCGTGCGCTCGGAGTACTCCCGGAACAGGCCCTCCCCCGCGAGCTTGGACTCGCCGTAGACAGAGCCCTCGAAGCGGCCGGAGAGGCTCGCCTGCGCGGAGCTGGAGAGCATGACGGGGCACGTGTTGCCGTGGCGCTCGAGCGTCTCGAGCAGCGTGGAGGCAAACCCAAAGTTGCCCTCCATGAACTCGGACTGGTCCTTGGGGCGGTTGACGCCGGCCAGGTTGAACACGAAGTCCGCGCGGGAGCAGAACACGTCCAGCTCCTCGGACGTCGAGTCGACGTCGTACTCCATGACCTCGAGCGGGAGCAGGCTCGCGTATTTCTCGCGGCGGTCCTTGCCGTCGCGGATGTTCTTCAGCGCGCAGCAGAGGTTCCTCCCCACGAAGCCCTTCGCGCCGGTGACGAGGACGCGCACCCTACTGCACCGCCTCGTGCTCGCGGCCCTCCAGGGCCAGCTGCACGTACTCGGCGGTCTTGATCTTGGCGATGGTGCCCTCCACGTCGAGCCTCTCGGTGTTGTGGGAGGTGTAGGACTCGTCGGCCTGGGTCTCCACCTCGCCGTCCACGACGAACTTGTCGTAGTTGAGGTCGCGCGAGTCGCATGCCACGCGGTAGTAGCCGCCCATGTCCTCGGCCCTCAGGCGCTCCTCGCGGGTCATGAGGGTCTCGAAGAGCTTCTCGCCGTGGCGGGTGCCGATAACCTGGGTCCCCACGCGGCCGAAGACCTCCTGCACGGCCTCGGCGAGGTCGCCGATGGTGGAGGCAGGCGCCTTCTGGATGAACAGGTCGCCGGGGTTGGCGTGCTCGAAGGCGAACTGCACGAGGTCGACCGCCTCGTCCAGGTTCATGAGGAAGCGGGTCATGTTGGGGTCGGTGACCGTCAGCGGCTCGCCCTTGCGGATGCGGTCGATGAACAGAGGGATGACGCTGCCGCGCGAGCACATGACGTTGCCGTAGCGGGTGCAGCAGATGGTGGTGCGGCCGGCGCCGTTGCGGGCGTTGGCGTAGATGATGGACTCCATCATGGCCTTGGACTTGCCCATGGCGTTGATGGGGTATGCGGCCTTGTCGGTGGACAGGCACACGACGCGGTCGACGCCCTCGTCGATGGCGGCGTGCAGGACGTTGTCCGTGCCGATGACGTTGGTGCGCACGGCCTCCATGGGGAAGAACTCGCAGGAGGGCACCTGCTTCAAGGCGGCGGCGTGGAAGATGTAGTCAACGCCGTGCATGGCGTCGCGCACGCTCTGGGCGTTGCGGACGTCGCCGATGAAAAAGCGCACCTTGGAGGCGAGCTCGGGGGACTTCTCCTGCAGGCGGTGGCGCATGTCGTCCTGCTTTTTCTCGTCGCGCGAGAAGATACGGATCTCCGCCAGGTCGGTGTTCATGAAGTGCTTGAGCACGGTGTTGCCGAACGAGCCGGTGCCGCCCGTGATCATCAGGGTCTTGTCTTTAAATGCGTTGGTGTTAACCATTATTATTCTCCCCAGCAAGTTCCTTAAGAATTGATTCCAATTTGTCGAAAAACATCTCTTTGGAGAAATGGGATTCGTAATACGAGCGGGCGTTTTTGCCCATTAGTTCTTTGTCGTCGCGTTCAACAAATTCATCGCAGATACGTGCCAAACCTTCGGCATCCTCAATAGCGCAACAAAGGCCGCAATGCGCTTCGTCGATTACGCGCTTAGTTTCACCGGAGAGTGCAGCTAAGACAGGCTTACCAGCCGCAAGATATGTCGTAACTTTTCTGGGCAACGTATACGTTGCCATGGGGCTATCCTCAAACGTAACCAGCATGGCTGAGGAAGCTGCATAGTATCGAGGCATTTCCTCTATAGGTTTACGCCCATGAAAGACAACATTCTTAGCCTTTAACGTCTCGGCAAGTCGTTTGCAATCCTCGAGCCTAGAACCCGACCCAACGACATGGACTACAATTCGTTCGTTGTTACAGAGACTGGCAGCACGGACAATAGTTGCGACAGACTGAGCCTGTCCAACGTTACCCGCAAAAGTTAGATTTACCTTTGTCGGGTCATATCCATCGCATCTACCAGAAGTCCCTACCGTCCCAAAATTATCGTCTGCATATTGAGGAAGGTAGGCAGACGGCTCTCTATTCAAGGAAAGACTGCCTGAGAAATACTCGTCAAACAACGGTGAAGTAACAGCGATCCTGTCAGCCCGACTATAAATTCGTCTACTTACAGAAGACATCCATTTATAAGGAAGAGACTCCTGGCTAAAACCGCCCGCAGTTAAACTGATAGGCCAAAGATCAAAGCAATATAGAAGCATCTTCTTGTGATGCTTCTTGGCATAAACCAAACCTGGATCAACTTGCATAACAGGTGAAAACTGGTATCCAAGAACAACATCAAACTCATCTTTAATATCTCGTGCAAGCTTATCTGCGTTGTACCAAAAGGAAAGATAGTTTTTAACCCTGTTTGCGGCACCCGTTTTTCGAGGTGCTAAATTTGCACGCAGAATAGTTACGCCGTTACGCTTTTGAACCCGATTTTTGCCATTTCTATACTCATCAGGAATATCGGAATTGAGCATTCCCGTATTAGGCAGACCGGTCAATACGGTCACCGAATGGCCGCGCTTCACAAGCTCTTCGCATACGTCAGAGGTGTTAAAGGGCTCAGGCCAATAATGTTGGCAGACAACGAGAATATTCACTATCTCGCACCGTCTCCCGTGCTCACAACGCCAAGCGTCTTGAGCATAATCACAATGTCCATCTTGATATTTCTTGATTTAATGTACTGGAGGTCAAACATGACCTTCTCACTAGGCAGGAGATCGTATCCGCCAGTCACCTGGGCAAGGCCAGAAATTCCAGGACGCACCATGGTGCGGTAATGCCAACCATGAATTCGCTTCTCAAATTCCTCGCAGAACGCTGGACGCTCGGGGCGCGGACCGATGAGGCTCATGTCGCCTTTAAATACGTTCCAGAACTGCGGAATCTCATCTAGGCGCGTCTTGCGCATAAACTTGCCAAATGGCGTTACGCGCGGATCTTCGTCCTGAGCCCACTGGGCACCACGAGATTCAGCATCGGTATACATGCTGCGGAACTTATAAATATTAAAGACCTTGCCGTCCTTGCCAACGCGACGCTGTGCGTAAATGACCGGGCCTTCGGATTCAGACTTAATCTTGATGGCAATAACAGCCATTGGAATCGCAAGAATAATGAGCGCGCAACCGCAGGAGACAACATCAAAAAAGCGCTTGATAAAGCGATAGAAGAACCCACCGTTTACGACGGGCTCTTCTAGTTCAATGATGTCGTCACCGGGCAATAACTTTTCCAGCACGTCGGCCGGGATACCGTTCTCCGAAAGCTTAGGCTCATGCTTTCCAACGTTGTTAAGCTTTGCAGCCTCGCACCTGTCCTCAAGCGTGACAGCGAGCGCTGCCGCATCCCCCATTTGATTTTCTTGCACGTTCTCTTCCAACACTTCGTCCCCTGGTCGGGGCTCCTCCCTGTTCCGCTAAGCAGTCGCCTGCAGCTAGGCGATCGCCTTTTTAAGGTTGCGCATTACACGCTGCTCGGTCGAAAGCACGGCAAGGCCAACGCGCGTAGTTACGCGTCGGCCGCACAGGTCGAGCTCTAAATAAGCAGTGCTCTTGCGTCTGTTAATGGTTTTGATAAGGCCTTCGTGTCCCAGCAGCGGACCAGCCGTAACTACGACCTGGTCGCCGTCTTTTAGGGCCTCGCTCATGGGTACTACGCGGTCTCCCCTATGCGTAAAGCTGCCAATGAGCTGGGTCTCTTCTTTTGCCAGCGGCACAAACTGACCGTCCTGGGAAAGCACCCGGGCAAAGTCGTCCATGCGTAGCAGATACTGTTGCACGGTACGGGGATCTGCCGTGTCGCAGATAAGATAACCGGGAAAGAGAGGCTTGGTCGTATTGACCCATTCGCCGTGAACTTTAATCTCGGTTTGAAATTGGGGATAAAAGAGCTCCTGCATGGCACCAGCCGGCACCATGCGCTCGATGCGCTCGCACATTACGTCTTCGCGACCGTTAATGACCTGAATCACATACCACACGAGCACCACCCCCTTGCTGTCTTACGTGTGGCTCACGGGGTTTGGGTATGGCTTCGCCAGGGCGCTTGTGCGCGAAGGCGCTCCATATTCAAACCCTGAGCCCAGTTAGACAAGCACGTGGCTCTGCCCCACCGTGAACGGTATGCATAAGCGCAGTTGCTAGAGTCGCGGACGTGTATCGCAAAATGACCGCGACCCCAGCTGGCTGCGTGCGATCCAGTCAAGCGGGTACAAAACTGGACCGCACGCAAACAGCTGCAAAACTGCTGTGTTTTGCCAAAGGAACTTATTGCACTGCCTAATGCGAACTTATAAATAACCACAAAAGCAAATGCAAAACGTGCATGGCAATCGATATTGGAGCTCGTGGTGTTTCTAGCACCGCCGTTACGGCCGGATGTTGATCGACCCTGTGCTTTGTGACTTGCTGGAGCCACGAGCACAGTTGAACTCATGTAACGTTAAGTATCCTAGCACAAGCTGGTAGCGAAACTGATTTGGCTTGTGGTGGACAACATATCGTTCATTTAGCATGCTTAATGGGGTTGTTTTGGGACGTTGTTCACGTTGATGCAGGTTATTGGGATGCTAACGGTGATTAGGCGCGTTCCTGATGCCCAAATGGAACGGCGATCTACACTGATAATCGCGTTTGGCTAACAAACTATGTACAGAGATGGGAAATAAATTGTGCAACTTTTTGTTGGTGTGGATTGGGTTTGTGGCGAGAGACATATTGGCATGAAAAAAGGCCTTCGGAATTCCGAAGGCCTTTACATTCACGTTGGTGGAGACGAGGGGGATCGAACCCCTGACCTCTTGACTGCCAGTCAAGCGCTCTCCCAGCTGAGCTACGCCCCCGTGACGAGGAGATACTATAGGGGAAGTTGGCGCGGCGTGCAAGGACTTTTTTGAGTCAGACTCTAAATGCCTATTGATATAGGTAAGCGATGGCGGTACCAGTGTGGGCTTTGATCTTGGCCGTACCCTTGACGACGTTGCTAATGCCCGTGTCAGCCAACAGGCCCAGGGGGCTGTGATCTAGCTCCCATTCTAGGCCGTGTTCGCTTATCTCGGTGTTAGGGGCTATGGCGATGATGGAGAACGTCTTGCCCTCGGCGCCCTCGATGGTCCACGATTCGCCGGCGTGCAGAATCCTCGCGGTTACGTTGTCCTCGGCAATCCAGACTGGGGCGTCATCGTAGCCTGCGAGCAGCCCCAGTACGGAAAGCGCCATATCCGGGCGGCCGCCAGTGGCGCAGGTTGCCACCACTTCGGCACCCGGCCAGCGGCGGCGGACGGAACAGAGCGCCAGCGCCAGATCGGTATAGTCCTTGTATGGGTCGTGGCGCTCAACTTCAAAGTCGGTGGCGGCATCGACTAACGCGCGACCCGCATCACTCACCGTGTCGGCATCCCCCACATACACGTCGCAGCCTAGACCCGCGCCCAGAAGCGCGTCGAGTCCGCGGTCCACGGCGACAACGTGGTCGCACTCCCCTGCTAGCCTACGCAACAGATCCGCGCTCGCCACCACGGGCGAGCCGCAGACCACTAATACCTTGCAACCCACAGCTCTCGCCTATCCCTCAAACGAAAGCACGTGGGCCAGGTCAAGCTCCTCATAGCTATCGATAAAGATATCGCAGTTGGCGCGCACGTCGTCGCGCTTCATGCGGCCATGCAGGTCATAGATGCCCACGCGCTTAAAGCCGGCGAGCCCAGAGCTCTTAAGGCCAAAGACGGCGTCCTCAAACACCCACGCGCGCTCAAACTTGCACCCATGGCGCTCCTCCAGGCGGCGCAGCGCCAGCTCATACACATCGGGGAACTGTTTGGAGCGTCCCGCCTCGCCCGTCGTGGTAACAAACTCCATGTAGGCATCGAGCCCGGCACCAGCGAGCGCGGACTGCACCAGCTCGGCCGGCGTGGACGTGGCAACGCACATGGCAATACCTGCCGCCTTCGCTTGCTCCAAAAATGCCAGGAGACCCTCGCGCGGCGGCACCTTGGAGTAGCCAACGATCAGAATGTCGCTCAGCTCGCGGTACAGCTCCTCGCCATTCGCGCCAATGCCCCAGGTGTCGTGGTAGGCCTGGCACTCATCCTCCAGCGACAAATGCTCAAACTGGGCTAAATCATCGACTGTCACGTCAATTCCGTGGCGGTGTAATAACTCGGGCTGGGCATAGGCCCAAACGGGGGTGCTATTAACCAGCGTGCCGTCGCAATCGATAATAAAAGCAACCTTGGGAGTGGCGGAATGGGGCATAAACGAACCTTTCAATATCAAATGGTAAACATCCTGCTAAAAACGTTTTACCAAACGTCAGCCAAACAATTTTGAAACCCAAATTGGTAAAACTGTCAAGAGTTTTACCACGGCAATTCTGCCAGTGGTATAAACATGTCGCTTACCGATTAAACGCCCCTGCAAATCCGCTTTCGTTCATAAAACTAACGTACAGGTGTTATCGTAGTTTTTGCCGAAAGTTCCACCGAGCACGCGAGGTGGAACGAATCACTGAAACTTCGCCGTCCCTTCGATTCGTGCAGCCTTGGACCTTTCGCATCTAGTCACCAAGGCAACACGCTGCCGCGTCATGATGGGATCAAACGTGAGCGATACAAAGCTAAAGCCAACGGCTAAAAAGCCCGCAACCCGCAAACCGGCTCCGCACGCACCGGAGCTCTCCAAGGACGATGTCTATCTGTTTGGCATTGGTATGTGGGAGCGCAGCTGGGAAAAGATGGGCGCGCATCCCGACACGCAGAACCGTACGCGCGGCTGGCGCTTTTGCGTTTGGGCGCCCGACGTAAAGAGCGTCCATGTCATTGGTGAATTTAACGACTGGGATGAGGAAGCCAACCCGCTGGTGCCCGTGCATACGAGCGCTATTTGGGAAGGTTTTATTCCTGGCGCCGAGCAGGGCCAGCTCTATAAATACCTCATCGAGACCAATGAGGGCGAGAAGCTCTACAAGGCCGATCCATACGCCTTTAAGGCCGAGTGCCCTCCGGGAACCGCGAGCGTGCTGTGGACCCTCGATGGCTACCAGTGGAACGACTCCGCGTGGCTCAAGCGCCGCGCCGGCCACAATCACATGTCGCAGCCGCTCAACATCTACGAGGTGCATATTGGCTCGTGGAAGCGCCACGGCGACGCGCCGCAGGGCGAGCCCGACGAGTACGGCAACTACCCCGGCCCCATGGATCCCTTCCCCGCGCAGCGCGGTGAGTTTTACACCTACGACGACCTGTCGGTTGAGCTCGTGGATTACGTGCGAGATATGGGCTACACGCATATCGAGGTCATGCCGCTCATGGAGCATCCCTTTGATGGCTCCTGGGGCTACCAGACGACCGGTTACTATGCCGCCACGTCTCGCTACGGTAACCCGCAGCAGCTCATGCACTTTATCGATGCGTGCCACGAGGCGGGCATCGGCGTGATCATGGACTGGGTGCCCGGCGGTTTTTGCGCCGACTCCCACGGCCTTGCCACCTTTAACGGCCACATGCTGTTTGAGCACGAGATTCACCCCAACTGGGGCACGCATAAGTTCGACTTCGCCCGCGGCGAGGTCCGCTCTTTCCTGGTCTCCAACGTGCTGTATTGGCTCGAGAACTTCCACGTGGATGGTATTCGCATGGACGGCGTGTCCAGTATGCTGTACCTCAACTTTGGCATCGACGATCCGGGCCAAAAGAAGTTCAACAAGTACGGTACCGAGGAGGACCTGGACGCCAGCGCGTTTATCCGCCAGGTCAACTGCGCCGTGGAGGCGCATTACCCCGACGTGATGATGATGGCCGAGGAGTCCACAGCGTGGCCGCTCGTGACCTATCCGCCGCAGGACGGCGGCCTGGGCTTCCACTACAAGTGGGACATGGGCTGGATGAACGACACCCTGCACTACATGCAGACCGATTTTCCGTGGCGCCCCGGCAACCACGGCCTGCTCACGTTCTCCATCATGTACGCCTTTACCGAGAACTTTATTTGCCCGCTGAGCCACGACGAAGTCGTGCACGGCAAGTGCTCGCTCATCGGCCGCATGCCGGGCGACTGGTGGCGCCAGTTTGCCGGCCTGCGCACGCTGGCCTTCTACCAGATGACGCACCCCGGTGCCAAGCTCAACTTTATGGGCAACGAGATCGGCCAGTTTATCGAGTGGCGCTACTACGAGTCCATTCAGTGGTTCTTGACCGAGGAGTATGAGACTCACAAGCATCATCAGGCGTTTATCAAGGCGCTTAACCACCTGTATACCGCCGAGCCAGCCCTGTACGAGCGCGGCTACACCGACGACGGCTTTACCTGGATCGACGCGGATAACTCCAAGCAGTCCATCGTGAGCTTTGTGCGTCAGGGCGAGGACGTCGATGACGACCTGGTGATTCTGATCAACTTTGACCCGGCAAGCTACGAGAGCTTCCGCGTGGGCGTGCCGCGCGAGGGCGACTGGGAGGTCATCTTTGACTCCGACCGTCCCGAGTTTGGCGGCAGCGGATACGCCGGCGAGGAGCCCTACACCTGCTCGAGCGAGCCCTATCCCTGGAACGGGCAGATGGACTCCATCGAGATTAAGGTGCCCGGTCTGGCAGGCGTGGTGCTTAAGCGCCGCGGCCCCAGCAGCTATAAACCGCCCGTGGTTGAGGAGCCCAAGAAGGCGACGCGTAAGCGCACGTCCTCGGTGAAGCCCAAGGCCGCGGCTGCTAAGAAGGCTCCGGTTAAGGCGAAGACCGCCAAGCCCGCTGCCAAGGCTACGGTTAAGCCCAAGGCCAAGAAGGCAACCAATAAAAAGGCTGCTCCCAAGGCTAAGGCAGGCGCTGTTAAAGCATCTGGCAAGGATGCGTAACGAAGCCGTTACAGCTGTAATCACCCGCCCCGCGGGGGCGTAGGATACAAGTCAAAACCGTTCCGGGAGAAACATCCCCGGGGGAAAGGAACGTATGAATAAGATCTTCGACAACAAGCAGGAGTTTACCGAGCTCTATCGCGATGCTGTCATGAGCATCAGCGGCAAGAGTGTTGAGGCCGCCAGCGACCTGGACCGCTTTAACGCCCTGGCCAAGCTCGTGGCCGAGAAGGCCCGCACCGTTGCCACCACCAGCGACGCCCGTGTGGCCGCCGAGGGCAAGAAGCGCGTGTACTACTTCTCGATCGAGTTTTTGATCGGCCGCCTGCTCGACAACTACCTTCTCAACTTTGGCGTGCGCGACATGGTCGCCGAGGCACTCGACGACATGGGCTTCGACCTTTCCGTCATCGAGAACCAGGAGCCCGATCCGGCCCTGGGCAACGGCGGCCTGGGCCGTCTGGCCGCATGCTTCCTGGATTCCATGGCAGCCGAGGGCATTGCCGGCTACGGCAACGGCATGCGCTACCGCTACGGCCTGTTTAAGCAGGAGATCGTCAACGGCAGCCAGGTCGAGGCCACCGACGAGTGGCTCACCCACGGCTATCCCTGGGAGGTCCGTCGTCAGGACAAGGCCGTAACCATCAAGTTTGGTGGCCATGTTGAGGGCTTTGAGGAGAACGGCCGCACGTTCTACCGCACGGTGGACACGCAGGACATCCTGGCCGTACCTTATGACATCCCCGTGGTGGGCTATGCCGGCGAGACCGTCAACAAGCTGCGCGTCTGGGCCGCCGAGCCGGTCGAGGAGCACTTTGACCTGGAGGCCTTCAACCGCGGCGACTACGCCCTGGCCGATGCCGAGCGCGCCGAGGCCGAGGCCATCAGCGCCATCCTCTACCCCAACGACGCCGGTGAGCACGGTCGCCTGCTGCGCCTGAAGCAGGAGTACCTGTTTGTCTCGGCCGGCATCTACAGCCTGCTCGACACCTTTGAGAAGGAGCACGGCGAGAATTGGGAGCTGCTGCCGCAGTTTGTTGCTATCCACACCAACGACACGCACCCCGCCATGTGCGGCCCCGAGCTCATGCGTATCCTCATCGACGAGAAGAAGCTCGAGTGGGACGACGCCTGGAACATCGTGACGCAGGTCGTGAGCTACACCAACCACACCATCCTGCCCGAGGCTCTGGAGAAGTGGCCCATCGGCACGTTCTCCAAGCTCCTCCCCCGCGTGTACCAGATCATCGACGAGATCAGCCGTCGTCGGCACGAGTCGTTCGACACCACGCAGGAGGGCTGGCAGGAGCGTCTGCGCCAGACCGCCATTCTGTGGGACGGCGAGATTCGCATGGCCAACCTGTCCGTGATCTGCAGCCACAGCGTCAACGGCGTGGCCAAGATCCACTCCGACATCATCAAGAACATCGTGCTCAAGGACTTCTATGCCCTGACGCCCGAGAAGTTCAACAACAAGACCAACGGCATCTCGCACCGTCGCTTCTTTGCCGAGGCCAACCCCACCTACGCCAAGCTCGTGACCGAGGCCATTGGCGATGGCTGGCTGAAGGACGCCTTTGAGCTGGAGAAGCTCAAGGAGTTCCAGAACGACACCGAGTTCCTGAAGGCCGTGGGTGCCTCCAAGCGTGCCAACAAGGAACGCCTGGCCGCCTACGTCAAGGCCGAGACCGGTCTGGTCATTGACCCCAACACCATCTTCGATGTTCAGGTAAAGCGCTTCCATGCCTATAAGCGCCAGCTCATGAACATCATGAAGGTGATGGACATCTACAACCGTCGCATCGCCGATCCCAACTTCCACGTGACGCCGACGACCTTCATCTTTAGCGGCAAGGCTGCCTCGAGCTACACCTTTGCCAAGGAGACCATCCGCCTCATTAACTCCGTGGCCGACGTCATCAACAACGACCCGCGCGTCAACGAGGTCATGAAGGTCTGCTTCATCCCCAACTTCCGTGTGAGCAACGCCCAGCTCATCTACCCTGCCGCCGAGATCTCGGAGCAGATCTCCACGGCCGGCAAGGAGGCCTCGGGTACGTCCAACATGAAGCTCATGATGAACGGCGCCATTACGCTGGGCACCCTCGACGGCGCCAACATCGAGATCGCCGACCTGGCCGGTCGCGAGAACGAGGCCATCTTTGGCCTGACCGCCCCCGAGGTCGAGCAGCTCTGGGCATCCAACAGCTACTTTGCGTGGGATACCCTCAACGGCGACCGCGAGCGTCTGGGCCGCGTGATGGACGAGCTTAAGGACAACACCTTTGCGGGTCTTTCGGGCAACTTCGAGAGCATCTACAACGAGCTCATGAACAACAACGACCCCGACCTGGTTATGGCCGACTTCCGCAGCTATGTGGATGCATGGGAAAAGCTTACCGGCAGCTACGGCGACCAGGAGACCTGGAACCGCAAGGCGCTGCTCAACACCGCCTCCTCCGGCTGGTTCTCAAGCGACCGCACCATTCGCGAGTACCGCGACGAGATCTGGCACGCGTAAAGGCGCGCGAGCTCCCTATGCCAGCACGGCATTACTCGACGGGCGCAACCACGCGCCGTGCCCGCCGCTAATGGGTTTAAGAACATCGATGACAGAAGGAGAAATCGATGAGTAAGAAAGAATGCATCGCGATGCTCCTCGCAGGAGGACAGGGCAGCCGATTGGGGGCACTCACCCAAAAGATCGCCAAGCCGGCGGTTAGCTTTGGTGGTAAGTTCCGCATTATCGACTTTTCGCTCTCCAACTGCTCCAACTCAGGCATCGACACGGTGGGCGTTCTGACGCAGTATCGCCCCTACCTGCTGCATGCCTATGTGGGCTCCGGCGAGGCGTGGGATCTGGACAGCCGCGACGGCGGCGTGTCGATCCTGCCGCCGTACGAGACGCAGACCGGCGGCGCCTGGTATGCGGGCACGGCCGACGCCATTACGCAGAACCTCGACTACATCAAGGCCAACGACCCCAAGTACGTCCTGATTCTTTCTGGCGATCACCTGTATCGCATGGACTACCGCAAGATGCTCAAGACGCACATTGAGAACAACGCCGACCTCACGGTGAGCGTCATGCCCGTGCCGTGGGAGGAGGCCAGCCGCTTTGGCATCCTGACCACCGACCCCGAGGACGGCCGCATCACCAAGTTCACCGAGAAGCCCGATAAGCCCGATTCGAATCTCGCGTCCATGGGCATCTACATCTTCTCGGCCGACGTGCTGATCGAGGCGCTCGAGGAGGACGCTCTGGACCAGCGCTCGAGCCACGACTTTGGCAAGGACATCATCCCCAAGCTGCTCGGCGAGGGCAAGCGCCTGTACAGCTACGAGTTCCACGGCTTTTGGAAGGACGTCGGCACCATCGCCAGCTTCCACGAGACCTCGATGGACCTGCTGGGCAACAACCCCGAGTTCGATCTGTTTGACAAGCACTTCCCCATCATGTCCAACATCACCACGCGTCCGCCGCACTACATTGGCCCGGATGGTCGCCTGGACGACTGCCTGGTCTCCAACGGCTGCAAGATCTACGGTACCGCTCGCCACTCGATCCTTTCGACCGATGTCATCATCGAGGAGCGCGCCGTGGTCGAGGACTCCGTGCTGCTGCCGGGTGCGCACGTTAAGAGCGGCGCGCACATCTGCCGCGCTATTTTGGGCGAGAACTCCACGGTCGAAGAGGGCGTGAAGCTCGGCTCTGTCGATACCACCAAGGATACGGCCGTCGTTGGAAATGACGTCGTTATCGGGAAGGGGGAATGATCCGATGATCAATCGCAAGGCCATCGGTTATATCACCGCTAACTACTCTTCGACCTACGGCAGCGTGCTGCTCAAGGACCGCCCCATCGCGTCCGTTCCGTTTTTGGGCCGCTACCGCCTGATCGACTTCCCGCTGTCCAACATGATGAATGCCGGCATCAAGACCGTCGGTGTCGTCATGCCGGGCAACTATCGCTCGCTGATCGACCATGTGGGCTCGGGCAAGGACTGGGGCCTGGACCGCAAGAAGGGCGGCCTGTTCATGGTGCCCGGCAACGCGTATGGCACCACCAAGGGCGGCATGCGCTTCCTGCTGCGCGACATCATTTCCAACAAGACGCTGTTCCAGCGCTCGGACAAGCCCTATGTTGTGATGATGGGCACCAACATCATCTTTAACATGGACCTCAACACCATCATCGAGGCGCACGAGAACTCCGGTGCCCAGATGACCGTGGTGTACTGCAAGGCCACGCGCAACGTAGATGACGAGACCAAGCTGCAGATCAACGAGAACGGCCGTCTGACGGGCGTCAGCGCCGGCGTCGTGTATGGCGACAACGCGTCTATGGACTGCTGCATCGTCAACCGCGAGACGCTGCTCGAGATCATCGACCACTACCAGGCCGCCGACTATCTGGACCTGCTCGAGGCACTACAGGGCGACTTTGGCAACATCGACGTGTGCAGCTACGAGTACAAGGGCGAGGTCGTGGGCGTGTTTAGCGAGAAGTCGCTGTATCGTCGCAGCATGGACCTGCTCGACCAGACCGTGGCCGACCATCTCTTTGACCCCGAGCGCCCGATTCTGACCAAGGCTCACGACGTGCCGCCTTCGCGCTATGCGACCGGCAGCCACGCCTGCAACTCGATCATCTCGGCCGGCTGCATCATCAAGGGCACCGTGCGCAACTCGATCCTGTCGCGCGGCGTTGTGGTTGAGGAAGGCGCCTCGGTGACCAATTCGATCATCAACCAGAGCTGCGTCATCAAGAGCGGCGCCCGCGTTGAGAATGCAATCCTGGACAAGAACAACGTGGTTCCCACCAACACCGAGCTTCGCGGCACGCCCGAGAACATCCTGGTGCTGGGAAAGGCCCCGTTAACTTCTGATATCACCAACGCGAGCTAGCTTTGGCACCGCAACATCGCTCGTAACACGTAGAATAGCCGCCCGGTTTGCGCCAGGCGGCTATTCTCGAATTGCAACAGGGAGACAATATGGCTGATTCCAGCAAAAAGATGCAGATCGTGTTTGCCTCGGCCGAGTGCGCACCGTTTGTGAAGACCGGTGGCCTGGGCGACGTGGCGGGCTCGCTGCCTGCGGCGCTTGTGCGCGCCGGCGCCGAAGTAATCGTGATGGTGCCCAAGTACGCCACCATCAAGGACGAGTACAAGTCGCAGATGGAGCACTTCTCCGACTTTTACGTGAGCCTGGGCTGGCGCAATGAGTACTGCGGACTCGAGAAGCTCGAGCACGACGGCGTCACCTATATGTTCATCGACAACGAGCGCTACTTCGCGCGCGACTATCCGTACGGCTTCTTTGACGACGGCGAGCGCTTTGCGTTCTTCTCCAAGGCCATCACCGAGAGCCTGCAGCACCTGCCCGCCGGCTTTGAGTGCGACATCCTGCACTGCAACGACTGGCAGACGGCGCTGGCGCCCGTGTTTTTGCGCGAGTTCTACCAGGGCCTGCCGCTGTATGACCGCGTCAAGACCGTGTTCTCGATCCACAACGTGGCGTTCCAGGGCCAGTTTAGCGACACCGTGATGGAGGACATCCTTGGTGTGGCGCACATTCCGGCGGCCGCCTCGCAGCTGCGTTGCGACGCCTGCAGCATCAACTACATGCTGGGCGCCCTGCGCTATGCCGACGCCATCACCACGGTGAGCCCCACCTATGCCAACGAGATCCAGACGCCCGAGTTTGGCGAGGGCCTGGACGGCGTACTGCGCGAGCGTTCCTACGCGCTGCAGGGCATTTTGAACGGCATTGACGTTGCGGGCTTTGACCCGGCAACAGACAAGCGAATTGCCGCCAACTACACCGTGGAGGACCGTTCCGGCAAGGCCGTGTGCAAGGCCAAGCTGCAGGAGGAACTGGGCCTCGAGGTTCGCGACGACCGTCCGCTCATGGTGATGGTCACGCGCCTGACGCGCCAGAAGGGCATGGATCTGGTCATGTACGCGCTCGACCGCATCCTGTCCGGCGGCGTGCAGGTGGCGGTGCTGGGCACCGGCGACCGCGACTACGAGGACGGCCTGCGCTACTTCCAGGACAAGTACCCCGGCACCATGGCCGCACGCATCGAGTTCGATCCGGCGCTGTCACAGCGCATGTATGCTGCCGCCGACATGTTCCTAATGCCTTCGAAGTTTGAGCCCTGCGGCCTGTCGCAGATCATCGCCATGCGCTACGGCACGCTACCCATCGTGCGCGAGACCGGTGGCCTGAAGGACACCGTGATCCCGTACAACGAGTTTACCGGCGAGGGCACGGGCTTCTCGTTTAGCAACTTTAACGGCGACGAGATGGGCGACGCGGTGTTCCGCGCGGCGCGCCTGTTCTGGGATAACCGTGACGCCTGGAACCAGCTGGTCACGCAGGCCATGAGCCAGGACTTTAGCTGGACGCGCTCGGCCGACAAGTATCTGGACCTGTACTTCTTTATGCATCCGGAAATTGAGCGCCCGGCGTCGGTTGTCGACGAGCCTGAAGCTGTTGCTGAGCCGGTGGCCGCTGAGGAGCCCAAGACCGAGGAGAAGCCGGTTGAGGCAGAGCCCGCAAAGGCCGAGCCTGAGGCAAAGGCCGAGGTCAAGCCCGCTGCAAAGCCCGCAGCTAAGAAGACCGCGACTCGTAAGACGACGGCCAAGAAGGTCACAGCGACCAAGGCGGCGGCAACAAAGACCACCGCTGCCAAGACAACGACCACGCGCAAGCGCACGACCGCCGCTGCCAAGAAGGCCGCCGAAGCCGAGGCTGCTCCCGAGGTAAAGGCCGATGTCGCCGAGGCCAAGCCGGCCGCCAGTGCTCCGGCAAAGACCGCTGCCAAGAAGACAACGGCAACGAAGTCGACGACTACGACCAAGGCCGCTGTGGCCAAGGCTACCCCGAAGAGTGCCGCAAAGCCCGCCGTCAAGGTCGAGGAGGCGGGCGCCGAGCCCAAGGCCGAGGCAACTGCCGAGGCAAAGCCGGCCGCCAAGACCACCGCGCGTAAGCGCGCAACGACGACGGCCAAGAAGACCACGACCAAAGCTGCTGCCCCCAAGGCAGAGGCCAAGGCCGAGGTAAAGGCCAAGCCGGCGCCGAAGGCCGCTAAGGTCAAGGCCGCACCGAAGGCTACGGCCAAGCCCGAGCCCGCCAAGGAGACTCCGGTCTCCCCCGCCGCTCCGGCAGAGAAAAAGGCCCCGTCCAAGAAGACGTCCGTCCGCAAGGCCACGGCCACCCGCAAGCGCCGCTAGCCCAAAGACGATCCAAAACCTAATCAAACCCCATGCAAGGGGCGCTCCAACCGGGCGCCCCTTCTCTGTAGGTAGTTGGTAAAACGATTTTCTAGGACCACCGTTCGCCGATGGTAAACGGATGTTGTTTATACAGCCTGTGTACAACAGATATACTTACATCCTGTGCGTAAAGCCCATGGCCAGCAGGCCGTGATTCTATTGAACTGGACCGTACTATGAGATTGATACACAACAGCCGTCTGCCGCAGTTTCGTACTCCGTTTGGCGCTGTGGCCACTGGAACTTCCGTTTCGCTATCGGTGATTTTGGAGGATGCCGACCCCAACCAGGCAACGCTTACCCTGCGTACCTGGGTCGATGAAATCGGTGAGTCTCTGTATCCCATGACGCACGAGGGCGACGGCATATTTACCGTAGAGCTTGAGTGCACTGAGCCCTGTCTTATCTGGTACAGCTTTATCTGCAACATCGAGGGCCAGCCCGAGGTTCGCCTGGGCGCGCCGCAGGGCCGCACCGGCGGCGAGGGCGTAACCTACGACTACGCCGAGGTTCCGTCCTTCCAGATCACCGTTTACAAGCACCGCGAAGTGCGTCCCGAGTGGTACGAGCGCGGCATGGTCTACCAGATCTTCCCCGATCGCTATGCCCGCGACGAAAACTGGCGCGAACGCACGCTTGCCGAAGTTGAAAAACCGCGCAAAGGAATCCAGCGCCGCATGGTCGAGGACTGGAACGAACCGCCCGAGTACGAGCGTGCCGAAGACGGCTCCATCAAGACCTGGGATTTTTACGGCGGCTCGCTCAAGGGTATCCAGAATGACCTGCCCCGCATTGCCGAGCTGGGCTTTACGGCCATCTACCTCAACCCGATCTTTGAGGCCGCGAGCAACCACCGCTACGACACGGCCGACTACACCAAGATCGACCCGATCCTGGGCACCGAGCAGGACTTTACCGAGCTGTGCCAGGCAGCCGAGAAGCTGGGCATCTCCATCATCCTGGACGGCGTCTTCAACCACACAGGCGACGATTCGATCTACTTTAACCGCTACGGTAACTATCCCGGTGTCGGTGCGTGGCAGAGCGAGGACTCGCCGTGGCGCGATGCGTTTTACTTCCATGAGGACGGCTCGTATGACTGCTGGTGGGGCGTGGGCAACATGCCCGCCATCAATGAGAGCTCCGAACTGGTGCGCGAGCGGCTCCTGGGCAAGGACGGCGTGATCCGCAAATGGCTGCGCGCTGGCGCCCATGGCTGGCGTCTGGACGTGGCCGACGAGCTTTCCGACGACTTCCTGACCGAGATCAAAAAGGCCGTGCTCGCCGAGAAGCCCGACGCGCTGCTGCTCGGCGAGGTCTGGGAAGACGCCTCCAACAAGATCAGCTATGGCCACCTGCGGCGCTACCTACAGGGCTCCGAACTCGACTCGGCTATGGATTATCCCTTCCGCGACATGGTCATCGGCTTTTTGATGGGCTACAAGAACGCCTACCAGGCAGCCGAGGATATCGAGACCCTGCGCGAGAACTACCCGCGCGAGGCACTGGCCTGCGCGCTCAATCTGCTTTCGAGCCACGACCGCCCGCGCATTATCTCGGTGCTCGGCGGCGGCCCCGACGAGTCGCAGCTGCCCGAGAGCGAGCGCAGCAAATGGCGCCTTGACGACAACTCCATGGGCCTGGCCAAGAGCCGCTTTTGGTTGGCGACGCTCATGCAGATGACCTTCCCGGGCGTGCCCTCGATCTATTATGGCGACGAGTACGGCCTGGAGGGCCTCACCGATCCGGGCAACCGCCGTACCCTGCCGACCAAGGACCAACTCCACGACTTCGATACGTTCGCGATCGTCAAGAACGCATCTTCTGTGCGCCGTGCGCTGCCGTTTATGATCGATGGCGAGATCAAGGCCTTTGCACTCAATGATGAGGTGTTGGCCTACAACCGTACGGGCAAGGACGGCGAGTCGGCAACCGTCATCATCAACCGCAGCCTGCGCAACTCGCATCGTGTGACCATTCCGGCACTCGGCGAATGCGCGAGCGATGTGATCAGCGGTCACGAGTGCGAGATCCACAACGGCACGGTCACGCTCGATCTGTATCCGCTGGGTTCGTCGATCATCTATCACCACGCCGAGCAGCGCCTGCAGGAGCCGCTCGATCACGGTGCGGGTGTTGTGTGCCATATCACATCGGTGCCGACCGATGACGGCAAGCCCGGTACGATCGGCGCGCCCACGCGTCGCTTTATCGACCATCTGGCCGCCATGGGCATGCGCTACTGGCAGGTTTTGCCCGTCAATCCCACGGACTTCTTCCGCTCCCCTTACGCTGGTCCTTCGGCCTTTGCAGGCAATATCGACCTGCTACCCGAGAGCCACGAAGAGCTGGCAGCCGACTTTGAGACCTGGAAGGCCCGCGGCGGCGAGGATGCCGATCCGCTGTACACCGCGTTTAAACATCGCAATGCCGATTGGCTCGAGAAATACTGCGTCTACATGGCCGTTAAGAAGTACTTTGAGGGCGAGTCGCGCCATGATTGGCCGGCAGATGTCGCGCGCTACAACGAGCATCTGATCGACGACAAGCGCTTCCACAACGAGGCCGAGCTTCAGGCGTACATGCAGTACCGCTTTGACCTGGCTTGGTGTGAGCTCATGAACTATGCGCACAAGAAGGGCATCGAGGTTATCGGCGATATTCCTATGTACGTGTCCGACGATTCGGCAGACGCGTGGAGCGAGCCCGAGAACTTCTGGCTGTCCGATACCGGAAAGGCGATTGAGATTTCCGGTGCGCCGCCCGACAACTTTGCACCCAAGGGCCAGGTGTGGGGCAACCCGACGTTCCGCTGGGACTACATGAAGCAGAACGGCTATAGATGGTGGATGGATCGCCTGCGTCGTGCGTTCTCGCTCTACGACCGCGTGCGTCTGGATCACTTCCTGGGCTTCCACAGCTACTTTAGTATTCCCGCGGGCAAGGCTTGCGCCGACGGCCGCTGGCTGGCAGGACCGGGCAAAGACCTGTTCCAGACCGCCTATGACGAGCTGGGTCCGCTCAACTTTATCGCTGAGGACCTGGGCTATTTGACGCCCGGTGTTCGCGCCATGGCTTCGACCTGCGGCTTCCCCGGCATGGACGTGCTGGAGTTTAGCGACTACGACGTTCGTTGCGGTGTGCATCCCACGCCCGGCAAAATTCTGTACACCTCGACGCACGACACGTCGACGCTCGCAGGCTGGTGTACGCGTTCCTTTGCCGGCGGCGACGACCCGAGCGGTGTTGAGCTGGCGGCCAAGCTGATGAGCGACTCGCTGGCAAGCGACGCTCCCCTGGTGATGATGCCGCTGCAGGATATCCTGGGGCTTGGCGACGGCGCGCGCATGAACGTTCCGGGCGTGGCCACGGGCAACTGGACATGGCAGGCTGACGAGGCGGACATCGCAGCCGCTGAGGACAAAACCGCACAGCTCCTGCGCAACAACCATAGATTCTGGGGCGAAGCGTGATAAAACCCCCGATATAGGGTACAGTTACAGACGTTTGAATTTTTGCGGGCAGAGTAATCTGCCCGCTTTGTGCTGAAAAGGAAGTATTATGGCGCGCTACGATTACAAGTGCTCGAGCTGCGGCAACGTGTTTGAGGTTGAGCATCCCATGTCCGAGACTCCCGAGGTCGTGTGCCCCAGCTGCGGTGCCCCGGCGGCCAAGACGTTCTCGGCCAGCGGCATTAAATTTGAGGGCAGCGGTTTCTACAACACCGACCAGCGAAGCGGCGGCTCCAGCACCAACGCCACCAGCGGCTGCTGCGCCAACTGCCCGCATAACCACTAGGAACCAAACAGCCCCGCGATCGACACCGATCGCGGGGCTGATTCTTTAGCTACCCAGGTTTCCTTATGAGTTGCGGTGAAATAAGGACTGTTTGGTGGGCAGAAGCCGCTATTCAATCCCTATTTCACCGCAACATATTAGTTACTTACGAATCAGGCGGGCGCAGAAGTGGCCGTCGTAGGAGTCGGCGTTTACTGGCACGCTTTGGAAAAGACCTCGGTCGTTTTGGCGTACGAAAACGAGCTTCTTGGCCTGCTCGAAATCAGGCAGTTGCAGAATCTGTGCCTCGGAGAGAGGCGCCACGGTAAAGCAGGCGCCCTCGGGAGAGGCCAGGAAGGCATCTACGACCTGCGTGTTCTCTTCATCAAATACCGAGCAGGTGGCATAGATAAGTTCACCGCCGGCAGCCACGCGTGCGGCTGCTTCCTTGAGCATCATCAACTGCAGTTTGGGCAACTCGGTCGTAACGTCATTCTCAGTTAGGCGCCACGGGATCTCGGGATGACGACGCATGGTGCCGGTGCCAGAGCACGGCGCATCGATAAAGACCGTATCGAACTTAACCGGCTTGCCAAGCATGGCATCAAACGACGTCAGTACTTCATCAAGCTCGCAGGCATCACCCGAAACCGTACGAACGCCCTGAATTCCGGCCTTGTGCAGGCGAGCGAGATTCAGATCGCATTTGCGATCATGCAGATCGAGCGCCGTATGCTGACGCTCATAGCCCGCACGCTTGGCCTGGCACATCATCACATAGGTCTTGGTGCCACGACCGGCACCAATCTCAAGGCAGCTTCCAGGGCGCGTGGCAGCTGTGGCGATAAGCTGCGCATTGAGATCAGATGCCACCGCGGCAGCACGCTCAAACACACCCGATGCAACCGTGACCTGCGCATCTACCGGGGCATGGCAGCCCGGGAAAACGGGCGCGACGAGCTGCGAGACATACGGATCGGGCTTGGTCGCAAAGGCGTTCTCATGCAGGGCCAGCGGCGCGGGGGCCAGATTGCCGGCAAAGTTAAGCGCACCCTCAGGCGTGTCGAACGATGCCATAATGCGAGCGCACAGCCAACGCGGCAGACCCATCAGGCGCGACAGACGAACCAGGCGTCGCTCAGACTCATCTACATCGGACGCCGTGGCAAAGTCCTCAACATTGTCCGCAACCTTATGCAGCACGGCATTGGCCAAGCCAGCGGCGGACTTAGCGCCGCAGCGAACCAGCTCAACACCCTGACTTACAGCAACGCGCCCAGGCGTATGTAAATAGAGCATCTCGAAAGCCGAGATACGAAGCGCCATGCGAACACGCGGCGCAACCTTTTTAGGCTTATCGAGAAACTGGTCGAGCAGCTCGTCCAAAATACCCTGCGTGGCGGCCACACCAAGTGCCAAGCGGGCGGCAAAAGCGGAATCGCGCTGATCAATAGCCTTGGCCGATGCGCGAGAGGACAGCACGTCGCGCGCATACATGCCGCGGCGATCGGCCTCCATCAGCACATCGAGCGCAAGCTTGCGCGCGGGAGACAGCTTGCTCATGACAGAACACCCCACGAAAGATCGGCGCCTTGCAGCCCAGCAGCCCAAGCAGAAGCGGCCATACCACGCTTGCCATCGGGCTTAACCTCGAGCAGTTCAACCGCACCATCGGAAAGGCCAAGGAAAACACGCTTGGCCTTAATGAGAACCTGACCCTCGCCAAGCGACACATCAGCCGGCGCAGCATCGAGCACGCGCACGGTCTTGCCGGCAATCACGCAACGAGCAGGCGCGGTATCGGACGAAGCGAGCACATGACGCACGCAATCGAGCGCAGCCATCTGCGGATCCAGACGCATCTCCAGCTTGGAAATCTTGGCAGCATGGGTAACGAGCGCCTCATCCTGTTCAGTCCACACGGCGGTGCCATCGGCAAGAGAAGGAAGCGTATCGGCAAGCAGTTTGCCGCCAAGCTCACCAAGCTCCATGGTCAGCGCCTCAGCATGCTTACCGGCAACCGACGTGGAGGCCTGGGCACAATAAGCACCAGTATCCACGCCATGCCCGATGCGCATAATGGAAACGCCAGCAACCTCATCACCAGCGAGAATCGCACGCTGAATAGGAGCAGCCCCACGCCAACGAGGCAACAAAGACGCATGAACATTCACAATGCCGAGCGGCGCCATATGCAGCACCTCATCAGGCAAAATGCAACCATAGGCAGCCACGCAGAAAATGTCAGCCTGGGCAGTCTTAAGCGCCTCAACGACCTCAGGCGTCATACGATTAGCCTCAATAACCGGCAACCCCAGCTCAAGCGCCTTGGCCTTAACAGGAGACGGCTCAAGCTTCTTACCACGCCCACGAACAGCATCAGGGCGAGTAATAACAAGCGCAATCTCATTCCCAGCCTCAACAAGCGAAGTCAGCGAAGGCACAGCAAAATCGGGCGTACCCATAAACACAATACGCATAAAAGTTAGTCTCCTCTCAATAACGAGCCGAGACGGCTACAAAAGAAGCGCTCCAGGTCGCGAACGCACCCAGCCGCAAGAACAATTCAACAAAGACAAATATACCCAAAAACAAAGAAAGGGCCGCATAAAAGCAGCCCTCCCAACAAAGCCCCTATCAGCGAAGACGCCCCTCCCTGGCCAACGGCACCCGGGCAAACCGGGCCAGAACAACGCAGTCCCCGGTGCTGAGCGCCCACATATCGTCCCGCGCGCAGTTTCGCAGCAAAGCGAGAATGTTTGAGCACGGGATGATATGTGGGCGCTCAGCACCGGGGACGGTGGGACCTACTCCGTCTCGCCCGGTCGAGCGCCGCGGGCCAGGGCGTCCTGGTACTCCTTGACGGCCTTGAGCCTCTGCATCGGCTTCAGTCGCTCGAACATGGTGTTACCGTGCAGGTGATCGATCTCGTGCTGCAGGCACACGCAGAACAGGTCGCCCGAAGCCTCATAGCGAATCAGGTTGGCGTCCAAGTCGTACGCCTCGACGACGACATGGTCAGGACGCTCAATCTCGCAGCTAATGCCAGGAATGGAAAGGCAGCCCTCGCTAAAGGGCACAAGATGGTCACTCTGCTCAACAATGACAGGGTTGATGAGCACGTAGGGGTCGTAGTCGTTCTTGTCGCTGTAGTCGCAGTCGATGGTGACGAGCTGAATGAGCTCGCCGATCTGCGGGGCAGCCAGGCCGCAACCGCCGTTCTCGAACATCATCTTCTTCATCTTCTCGGCAAGCGCCTCGATCGCCGGGGTGATCTCCTCGATGACGGCGCACTCCTGGCGCAGACGAGGGTCGGGCGACAGTACGATTCCGTTGGCTTCCATGGCCATCCTTTCGGGTTGTTACATCAAATCATAGGCGTCGACGTCAACGCTCACGCTCACGCCGCGCACAAAGCCCACCTCTTTGAGGCAGGCGTCGATATCATCAGAGACATGGTACCCTACCGGCGACTTTACAAGCAGATGGAAGCGGTAACGGTCCTTGGCTCTCTCGATTACACATGAAGCCGGGCCCAGCACCTGAGGCACGGCGCTCCCCGCCCGCAAAAAGTCGGGCGCGGCGGCATGCCAGCGGCGCTTGAGGAGCTTCGCGATGCGGCCGATGTAGTCCTGCGCGTCGTCTCGGTTCGCCGACCATACCAAGATGTTGACCAGGCGAACAAACGGCGGGTACAGCGCGTCGCGGCGCTGGTCCAGGTCGTAGTCGGTAAAAATCGAGCGGTCGTGCTCGGCGACGGCGCGGATGACCGGGTCCTCGGGCAGGTAGGTCTGGATGATAACCTCGCCGGGGCGATCGCCGCGGCCGGCGCGGCCCGCAACCTGCTCCAGCAGATCGTAGGCGCGCTCCCCTGCGCGAAAGTCGGGCAGCTTGAGGGCGAAGTCGGCATTGACCACGCCTACGAGCGTGACCTCGGGAAAATCGAGACCCTTTGCGATTATTTGGGTGCCCAGCAACACGGCACAATCCGCCGCATCGAACTGCTCGAGCAGCTTTTTGTGCGCATCCTTGCCGCGCGTGGAATCGGCATCCATGCGAATAATGGCGACATCCTCGGGAAGCATCTGATGCAGTGCGTCCTCGATCTGCTGCGTTCCCAGACCCATTTTTGCCAGGTAGCGACTGCCACATTTGGGGCATCGGTTCGTGGGCGCGGGATACGGCTGCACGCGCCAAGACGAACCGCAGGTGTGACATTGCAGCGTGTGCGTGCGCTCGTGATATGTAAGCGCGGTGGAGCAGTGATTGCAGGTGGGGACGCATCCGCACTCGCGGCACATCAAGAACGGCGCAAAGCCACGGCGGTTGTGCAACAGCACGGCCTTCTCGCGGCGCTCGACCACACGCTCCAAGCCCTCCATCAAGGGTTTTGAGAACATGCAGCGGCTGCCATGCGAGAACTCGCGGCGCAGGTCGGCAATGCGGACAGTCGGCAGCACGGCGTGTCCCGGGCGCTCGGGCATCTCGACGCGCGTCCAGGTGGCACCGTTATACATGCCACGGCGGCAGCGGTCGAGAGCCTCGGCCGAGGGCGTGGCGGAGCCCAACACAAGCGGGCAGCGGTAACGCCGCGCCATCTCTGCCGCCACCTCGCGCGCGTGGTAGCGCGGACTGGAACCCTGCTTGTAACTGGTCTCATGCTCCTCGTCGATGATGATGAGGCCCAAGTCGCTGAGCGGGCAAAAGAGCGCCGAGCGGGCGCCCACGACCACGCGAGCGGCACCGCTGGCGACCATATCCCACTGGTCCAGGCGCTCGCCAGCCGAAAGGCGGGAATGGAACACGGCGACCGTCTCGCCAAAGCGCGAGCGGAAGCGGCCGACGGTCTGGGCCGTCAGCGAGATTTCGGGCACAAGCACGCACGCCGAGCGACCGGCCGCGAGCACGCGCTCGATGGCGGAGAGATAAACCTCGGTTTTGCCGGAGCCGGTGACGCCGTCGACCAGCACCACGTCGCCATGAGCGTCCAGACGGGCGCGCTCAATCTGCGCGAGCGCCTGCTGCTGACCGTTGGTGAGTGCGACCGGTGCCTTGCCACTTGCCGAGGAGAGCGTGGTCTGTTCATTGCAGCCACGCCACGCACGGCGCTCCTCCACCACCACGACGCCGCGTTTTTCGAGCGCCTTGATGGTAGCCGACATGCTGTTATAGAGCAGGTTGAGGTCACGCGTCGTGACCGGTCCGCACTGCAGTGCCTCGATGAGCTGACGCTGGCGGACCGCGGTCTTGGGCGGCGTGTAGTCGAAACCCTCGGGTGTGAGCATGACCCAGCGGTTTTGGATAGGCTTGACGGCGGGACGTTCAACCGTCCACATGCCGTCGTCGCCCTTGACCACCCGCGGACTGCCGCCCGGGGGCAAAAACAGGCGCAGGCACTCGGAAAGCGTCGCAACATACTCGCGGCTCATCCAGCGCGCGATGCGGGCAGCCTCGGCGGTAAAGAGCGGTTTGCTGAGGATTACCTCGATGGGCTTGATGCGCGAGGGGTCGAGGGCGTTGTTTCCCTGCAGGTCGTCCAGCTCAGGCGCAATGTCGACGATATAGCCCGCGGCGGCACGGTTACCAAAGTGGACCAGGACCGTGGATCCGATCTGCGCCTCGTTGGCAAGGGACCGGGGAATGTCATAGGCAAACGGCTCGGACAGCGCACGGGTCGGGATGTCGAGGACTACTCTCGCATAGGCGGCGACGGGCTCGGGTGCAGGCTTAGGCTGAGCCGAGGCAGCGGCAGGCACAGACTTCACCGGAGCCTCCTCCGGTTGCGGCGAACCAAACAGCGACAGTTGTTCGACCATGGCCCCTGTACCTCCCATCCCATACGTCTACAGAAACAAGAGCCCCGCTCTGAGTGAACGGGGCTCGGATACATACGTTTGCGCAGCGATTACAGCGCCATCGTGCGGGCGCGATCGATGCGCGCCAGGCAGTCGTCGCGACCGACGAGCGCCATGGTCTCACCCAGCGGAGGGCTCACCATGTTGCCGCATACGGCGACGCGCACAGCTTGGAACACCACGCGCTTCTTAAGGTCCATCTGCTCGGGCAGCGGCTCAAGCGCAGCGTCAATGTTCGCGGCCGTCCACTCGGTAACACCCTCGAGCGCGGCCTTGGCGACGTCCAGAATGGCGCCCATGCCTTCCTTGGCCAGACCCTTGTTAACGGACTTCTCGTCATACTCGAGCGTCTCGGCCGTAGCGAAGATGGGAGCGGCGACGGTCACGGCGTCGGCCGGCATCTTGGTGCGCGGCTTGACGATAGCGGCAAGCGCATCGATCCAGTCCTCGCCGTACTCGACATTACCCTCGATGAGACCCGCCTCGTGCAGCTCGGGGACCATAATCTCATCGGCAAACTGGGCGTCGGACATACCGTTGATGTACTCAGCGTTAACCCAATCGAGCTTTTTGGGATCGAAGGTCGCAGGGTTCTTGGAGATGCGGTCGAGCGAGAACTTGCTGGCCAGGACATCGCGCGGGATGATCGTGGTCTCGCCGTCGAGCGACCAGCCGAGCAGCGCCAAGTAGTTGACGAAGGCGTCGGACAGGTAGCCGGCGTCGCGGTACTCCTCCACGGAGGTGGCGCCGTGGCGCTTGGAGAGCTTTTTGCCGTCGGCGCCCAGGATCATGGAGATGTGAGCGAACGTGGGCACGGGAGCACCTAGGGCCTCGTACACCATGACCTGACGCGGGGTGTTGGACAGATGGTCGTCGCCACGGATGACATGGGTGATCTTCATCATGGCGTCGTCGACGACGGTCGCGAAGTTGTACGTGGGCGTGCCATCGGAGCGGAAGATGACAAAGTCGTCGAGCTCCTTGGCGTCGAAGGTCACCTCGCCGTGGACGGCATCGTGGATGACAACGTCGCCGCGGTCCTCGGGCACCTTGATGCGAAGGACGTAGGACTCGCCGGCCTCGATGCGACGGCGGGCCTCCTCGGGATCAAGATTGCGGCAACGGCGCTGATAGCCCTGGAAGGGGTCCTTGCGCTCCTGCGCGGCCTTGCGGTCGGCGTCGAGCTGCTCCTTGGTGCAGAAGCAGGGATAGGCCTTGCCCTCGTCCCAAAGCTTCTGGGCGGCCTGCTTGTACAGGTCCAGGCGCTCGGTCTGGGCGTAGGGGCCAAAATCGCCGCCCACCTCGGGACCCTCGTCCCAGTCCAGGCCCAGCCAACGCATGGCGCGCAGGATGATCTGCGTGTTCTCGTCGGTAGAGCGGGTGGGGTCGGTGTCGTCGATGCGCAGGATGAACGTGCCGCCGTTAGCACGGGCGAAAGCCCAGTTATAGATAGCGGTGCGGGCGCCGCCAATGTGCAGCTTGCCCGTCGGTGAGGGTGCAAAGCGGACGCGAACGTCTGATGCCATGGAAATCTCCTCGATTGCAGGATGGATGTCTAACCGCACCAGTATAAAGCATCAAAGCAACCTCCGCACAAAGGGCACTGACCTACTCATTGGGGACAGACTTAAATGACCAGTCGTTGGAGACGTTCTTAGTTTAAGGCTGGTCATTTATGTCTGTCCCCAATGAGTAGGTGCGGAAAGGGTGTGAATGTTTGATTTACGCGCTATGATGTGCCCTTGCATAGAGAGCCTGGCGGAATGGTAACGGTCGCCGGGACACGTTTTTGAAAGGACTATCATGTCAGAAGAACTTCGTTCCATCCCGCCCCAACACGGGTCCTTTGTTTTTACGTCGGAGTCGGTGACCGAAGGTCATCCCGATAAGATCGCTGACCAGATCAGCGATGCCGTCCTCGACGCAATCCTCGCAAAAGAAATAGAGCTGCAGGAGCAGGGCTACATCGCCCCCAACGGCGTGCCCGCCAACGTGGAGAACGTCCGCTGCGCCTGCGAGACCCTCGTGACCACCGGCACCGTTATCGTCGCCGGCGAGATTCGCACCCAGGCCTACGTCGACGTTCAGGAAATCGCCCGCGGCGTTATCCGCCGCATTGGCTATAACCGTGCCAAGTTCGGTTTTGACTGCGACACCTGCGGCGTTATGAGCCTCATCCACGAGCAGTCGCCCGATATCGCCCAGGGCGTCGACGAGTCCTTCGAGACCCAGACCGGCGCGACCACCGACCCGATCGACCTGATCGGTGCCGGCGACCAGGGCATGATGTTCGGTTATGCCTCCAACGAGACCAAGACCCTCATGCCCATGCCGCACTATCTGGCAAGCCGCCTGGCCGAGCGCCTGGCCGCCGTACGTCACGACGGTACCCTCGCCTATCTGCGTCCCGACGGCAAGACCCAGGTCACCGTGCGCTACGAGGAAGGCAAGCCCGTCGAGGTCACGACCATCGTCATCTCCACGCAGCACGCCGCCGAAATCGAGGACATGGGCAAGATCAAGGCTGATCTGATCGAGCACGTCATTACGCCGGTTATGGCTGCCGAGAACATGCCGTGGGACAACGCCGACATCTACGTGAACCCCACCGGTCGCTTTGTCGTGGGCGGCCCCATGGGCGACACGGGCCTCACCGGCCGCAAGATCATCGTCGACACCTACGGCGGCTACGGCCGTCACGGCGGCGGTGCCTTTAGCGGCAAGGACTGCACCAAGGTTGACCGCTCCGCCGCGTATGCCGCGCGCTGGGTCGCCAAGAACGTGGTCGCCGCCGGTCTGGCCGACCGCTGCGAAGTCGAGCTTGCCTACGCCATCGGCGTTTCCAAGCCCCTCTCAATCATGGTCGACACCTTCGGTACCGCACATGTTGCCGAGGACAAGATCGTAGAGGCCGTAGAGAAGACCTTCGACCTGCGCCCGGGCGCAATCATCCGCGACCTAGACCTGCGTCGCCCCATCTACGAAAAGACGGCAGCCTACGGTCACTTCGGCCGAGAAGACGCCGACTTCACCTGGGAGAAAACCGACCGAGTCGAAGAACTCAAAGCAGCCTGCGGCCTGTAAGCACGCGGCTAAAGCTACAGCCAAATAGAAACGCACCAAAAAGAGGTACCGAAACAACCGGTACCTCTTTTTTATTTAATCGGTGGTGAAGATGAGTCGACATGGAGCACAGAATAGGTCTCCAGCTGATGGATTTTGCAGCATGAGCGCCCCTACCATGTATCCTAAGTTCCGAGGGCTTTGGTATTTGGTCGATCGCGAGTTCCGCACGAGCCGGAGGCCACTTAATGTGGCCTCCGTGCGAGCCAGGACTGTAGAGCAGGCGACCAAATACCAAAGCCCTCGGAACGACGGGATAGAGAAGGAGCACCCATGGCAGGCAAGCCGCAAACACTAGCTACGACCTCGGCATTCGAGATCTTGGGCCCCGTCATGGTCGGCCCCAGCTCATCGCACACCGCCGGCGCCTTGCGGTGCGCCCAGGTGGCCGCCAGCCTGCTGGAAGGCCACATCACCAAAGTCACCTTTGGCCTGTGGAACTCCTTCGCCCACACCTACCGCGGCCACGGCACCGACCGTGCGCTCGTCGCGGGCATCCTGGGCCTCGACACCGATGACGAAAACATCAAGCAGGCCTTCGACCTCGCTCGGGAGCAGGGCCTTGAATATCACTTTGACATCAAGGGCGACGACGCCTCCATCCACCCCAATACCGTCGACATTGACATGGTAGACGACACGGGCGCCACGGCACAGGTCCGCGGCGAGAGCCTGGGCGGCGGCAAGATGCGCATCAGCCGCATTAACGGCGTCGGCGTCGACATCTCGGGCATGTATTCCACGCTCTTCGTGGCGCACAAGGACGTCCCCGGCGTGCTCGCCGCGCTCACGAACCTGCTCGCCTACGCCCATGTAAACATCGCGTTTTGCCGTACCTACCGCACCGAGGTGGGCGGCCAGGCCTACTCCGTCTTTGAGACCGACGGCGCGCCCGACGACACCGTCGTCCCCATGCTACGCAAGCTCGACAATGTCGATTACGCAACGTTTATCGAGCTCCCCGGTTCTGCCTCGTCGCTCTCTCCCGGCGTCTCGGCCAAGGAGATCTTCGACGACGGTGAGCAGCTGCTCGATGCGTGCGAGGAACTGGGGCTCAGCATCGGCGCCGTTATGGCCGTGCGCGAGGCGCGCCTGACCGGCGAGGCGCACGCCGTCGCCGCCATGCGCCGCGTGCTCGACGTCATGCGCGAGGAGACCACGGCCCCTATTGCCAATCCGCAGCGTTCGCTTGGCGGGCTTATCGGCGGCGAGGCCAAGCTTGTCGAAGCCACCGGCCGCAACGATTTGAGTGAAAGCCTGATGGGCCCCGTCCAGACCGAAGCCGTGGCCCGCGCCATGGCCGTGCTCGAGCGCTCCGCCACCATGGGCGTGATCGTCGCAGCTCCGACGGCAGGATCCGCGGGTGTCGTGCCCGGCTGCGTGCTGGCGCTCGCCGATCACCTTCAGCTCGACGACGAGCAAGTCATGGACGCGCTCTACTGCGCAGCCGCCATCGGCCTCAACCTCACCACAAGCGCCTGCGTTGCCGGCGCCGAGGGCGGCTGCCAGGCCGAGGTGGGAAGCGCCGCCGCCATGGCAGCCGCCGCTCTGGTGCAGATGCTCGGCGGCACGCCCGAGCAGGCGCTCGACGCCAGTTCCATCGCGCTGAGTAACCTGCTGGGCCTCGTTTGCGACCCCGTCGGTGGCCTCGTGGAGGTGCCCTGCCAAAACCGCAACGCCATCGGCGTGGCAGCGGCCTTTAGCTCGGCACAACTCGCCCTCGCAGGCATTAAGAGTTTAGTGCCGTTTGACCAGATGGCACATGTCATGCTCTCGGTGGGTCACGCGTTGCCGGCCACGCTGCGCGAGACGGCAAAGGGCGGCATCGCGCAGGCTCCGGCCGCACTTTCGGCCTGTGCAAAATGCGGTGTGTGCGGATAACGGCAAAGAACGACTCAAAGGTGGGACAAATGTCCCACCTCTTTTGAATGCCACCGTTTCCGTACCACAAACAGCAGGGCAATCGCTATAATGCAAGCCCAGTAAAAACACGATGAACCGCAAGGCGAAAATCGAAGGATATGCATACGATGTCGCAAAACGATCGAACTCAACTGATTCCCGATCCGCAGCAGCCGAGCAGGCACACCGGCGGCGTTCAATCGCCGCGTCCTATCGCGCCGAGCCACGGTCAGCAGCGTAGTGCAGCAAACGCTTCCCAACACCCGAACCAACAGCGACAGCAGCGTCAACAACGTCAGCAGCGCCAGGCAAACGGCAATGCGCCCAAGCAGCCCCCGACGAACGCTCGAGGCGATCGTGGCCCCGCGCGCAAGTCCGCCGGCAACAATAAGTCGGGCAAAAAGACGACGCTCTTTGTCGTCCTGGGTCTAATCGTCATTGTCTATATCGTAGGCATCGTAGCGTTTTCGCAGCTAGCATACCCCAACACCACCATTGCCGGCGTCGACGTCTCGTTCTCCAACGCTTCGTCTGCCGCCACCAAGGTCAACTCGGCATGGAAGCACTATAAGCTCACCGTGACAGGCGATGACTTTAGCTGGTCCTATCAGCCCGAGTCCGATGAACCCATCGTCGACGGTGAAGCTGCCGCAAAAGAGATCATCAGCCACAACGAAGCCTTTGTATGGCCGGTCCGCCTTGTGGAATCCTTAAGCGGCAAGACCAAAACAACCACTACCTCCAACGAAGTCGATCTTGATCAAGACGTCGACCTGTCCATGCTCTCCGACACCTTTGACCAAAAGCAGTTTGAGAAGGATCTGAGTGCCGCCATCGACGAGTTTAACGAGGGCCGTTCGGGCACGTTCGAGGCCAATAGCTCCTATGACGAGCAGGCCGGCAAGTTTACCGTCGAGAAGGCGCGCTCCAACGAAAAACTCAACCGCGAGCATGTCATTAAGTATGCCGAGCTCGAGCTTGCCTCGCTGGCCGAGACCGTAGATCTTTCCAAGCTCGGCAACGATGCCTATGAGCCACTCAATGGAACGCTGACCGATGATCAGATTCAGGCCGCATGCGATGCCGCCAACAACTTCCTGGGCGTCAACGTGACCCTCAAGCTCAACGGCGAGGATGCCGGCAAGGTTGATGGCAGCTCCGTGTTGCAGTGGATCAGCTTTGCCGATCCCGCCAACCCCACGCTCGATACTTGGCAGATCAGTAGCTGGGCAGCCGAGCTCGCCAACGGCTTTAATACCGTGGGCTCCACTCGCTGGTGGACGCGCGCCGATGGCAAGCAGTGCGCCGTCGAAGGCGGCGACTTTGGTTGGTCCATCGACAGCAGCTCGCTCGCCAAACAGGTCGAGGACGCCATTAACAACAAGCAGACCGGCGAGATCGAGATCAAGTACTCCCAGAAGGCCGACACCTTTACCGCAAAGGGAGAGCCCGACTGGAAGGCATACATCGATGTCGATCTGTCCGAGCAGCACGCGCGCTACTACGACGAGAACGGTAATATCGTTTGGGAGGCCAACTTTATTTCCGGCAAACCGGGCGAAGACGCCACCCCCGAGGGCGTGTGGCAAATCAACAGCAACGACGGCGGCAGCACCCTGATCGGAGCCAAGGACCCCGAGACCGGTAAGCCCAAATACGAGAGCCCGGTGAGCTACTGGATGCCGTTTGAGGGCAACATGATCGGCTTCCACGACGCTACATGGCAAAACGACAAGAGCTTCGATAATGCCGAGTCCTATAAGTGGTGCGGCAGCCACGGTTGCATCAACCTGCGCCTGGCAGACGCCAAGGCACTTCACGACTGCATCAAAGTCGGTCTGTGCGTGGTTGTCCACTCGTAGTGCAACGCGCGCGTTCCTACAACGTGGAACCGCTGCGACCAATCTAACAGTTCCGAAAGAAACCGTCCCATGCGCCCGCCCCAACCGGTGGGCGTATATACTTAACGAGGTTCTTTCTATAAAGGAGACGCTATGCCGAATGTCCCCACGATCACACCGGGCCCGGATGATACCGAGAACACGCCCGAAGGTGCCACCGAAACGATTCCTCTGATTACACACGTACATGCCGACAAGCAGAACGGACGCACGAACGATGCGGCCGAGATTTCCGATGAAGAGGCATATGCCAAGCTCAAGGCAAAACGTGCCGAACGTCGACGCAAAAAGCTGATTCGACGCGGTATTGCCGCCGGCGTCGTGGGCGCCATCGCGCTCATTGCCATTGTCGCAACCCTTGTTATCAATGCGCAGCCACAGGGCGCTAGCGGGCCTGTGACCGACATGGTGACCGAGGGCACATTTACCACAACGGTCGAGGCGAAAGGCCAGCTCAAACCCATTTCGTCCTCAGTGGTCTCCCCTTCTGTCGACGGCACGGTCGATTCAATCAACGTGCAGGCAGGCCAATCCGTCAACGAGGGCGACGTGCTTATGACCATTAAAAACGACGAGCTCGGTCGCAACGTTGCCGAGGCGCAGCGTGCAGTTACAGCCGCTCAAGAAGACCTCGCCAACGCGCAGAAAGCCGCAGCCGCCGCGCAGGCCACCCCAACGACGGACGTCGATGGAGCTTCCGCAGCGGCTGGCTCCCCCGCAGCATCAGTGGACACGAACGCCGTATCGGCCGCGCAGCGTAGCCTCGCATCGGCCCAGGCAAACCTCGATCAGGCGAACGCCAAGGCCGCCAGCCGTACGGTCACGGCCCCGAGCTCGGGCAGCATCGTGGAGCTCAACGCCAAGGTAGGCGCCACGGTAACAGGCGGCATGATCATGGGCGAAAGCGATACGAGCGGCGGCAAGCAGTGCATGCAGATCGCCGACCTATCCAAGATGAAGGTGACCGTGCAGGTGGGCGAAAAGGACATCGCCAAGATCGCCGTTGGGCAGAACGCCAACGTCACGTATCCCGCGTTTCCGGATATCGTGAGCCAGGGAACGGTCACGGCCATCGCCTCGGTGGCAAACTCCGACTCCAACTATGGCAGCAGCAGCGTAACCTTTAACGTCGACGTCCTCATCGAGGCGCCCGACGCGCGCCTGAAGCCGGGCATGACGGCCGAGGTCTCGGTGGTGACCGAGCAGCTCGACGATGTGGTGATGGTGCCGACGATGGCGCTCATGACCGAAGACGGCGAACACTATTATGTCAACGTGGCAACCGATGACGAGGGCAAGCAGACCCGCCGCGTGAAGGTGACCGTCGTGACGCAAAACGACAACGAAGCCGTAGTCGGCAAGACACAGGTCAAGCGCGACGACCAGGGCAACGAGATTAACCCCAACGTGCCGGTTACCAAGCTGCGCGATGGCGACACCCTCGTCATGGACACCGGAGCGGACGCAACGGCTGACGGCGGCTACAGCGCGGATTCGGGCAGTATGTCTGACGATGAGGGCATGTAATGCGTCCCGTTATCGACATCCGCAACGTACACCGCATCTTTGAGAGCGAGGCGGGTTGCGCCCACATCCTGCACAACGTGAGCCTGGCGGTAGAACCCGGCGAATTCGTCGCTATCACCGGCCCCTCGGGCTCGGGCAAATCAACGCTCATGAACATCCTAGGCTGCCTGGACAAACCGACGGCGGGCGACTACTACCTGCAAGGGCTCAACGTGGCCGAGCTCGATGATGACGAGCTCACCGAAGTTCGCGCCCTGAGCATTGGCTTTGTCTTTCAGAGCTTCAACCTGCTGCCGCGCCTGTCGGTTATCGAAAACGTGATGCTGCCGCTGGCCTACACCAATGTGCCCCGTAGCCAGCGCGAAATGCGCGCCGTGCACGCGCTGCAGGCCGTCACGCTACCGGTCGACCACTGGGACCACCGCATATCCGAGCTCTCGGGCGGCCAGATGCAGCGCGTCGCAATCGCGCGTGCCCTCGTCAATGACCCGCCCATCATCCTAGCCGATGAGCCAACGGGAAACCTGGACTCCGCTACTGGAGCGCTTGTGATGGAGACCTTCCATAAGCTCCAGAAGCGCGGCAAAACCATCGTGCTTATCACACACGACCCCGGCATCGCCGCCGAGGCCGACCGTGCCGTGACCATCCGCGACGGTCGCATTCACGACGGCGCGTATATTCCACATGCACCGAAGACCCTGCGCAGCGCCGTAGATTGCCTGCCCATGATTTCCGCCTCCGCCAACCCGCCGAAAGGAGAGATGGCATGAGCGCCCACGATCTCATCCAGGAAGCCCTTCACTCGCTCGAGGCCAACAAGGGGCGCAGCCTGCTCACCATCCTGGGCATTGTCATCGGCATTGCCTCGGTTATCGCCATGACTTCGCTCATCGGCGGTATCCAAAACAGCCTGGTCAACAGCCTGGGCCTCAATGCGGCACGCATGGTGCAAATCTATTCGTCGCAAGAACTCACCGAGTCCGACATCGAGAAGCTTCAAAAACTGGTGCCGCAGATAGAGCAGGTCGGCATTGTCGACAGCGCGTATACCGAGTACAAGACCGGCGATAAAAGCTATACCGTCATGGCACAGGGTGTCGATAGCGACATGCTCGACGCCGTGGGGGCCAGCAAGCTCGTTGCGGGGCGCACCTATTCCCAGGCCGAGTCTCAATCAGGCTCGCGCGTGGCGCTCATCAGCCGAGGCGGCGCCGATCAGCTTTACGGCAACGAACAGGATGCGCTGGGGAAAACCATCAAGGTGTCCAACGGCGAGGTGCAGATTGTAGGCGTGATTGATGGCGGCAGCGACTCCATGGGCTCGCTCACGCTGTATATGCCACGCGAAACTATCGCCGGACTATTTGGCGACGAGAATCCTTCCTTCCCCAGCGTGACGGCACTTGCCGCCGAGGGCACGGACATGGACGAGCTTTGTAAGACCATCGAGTCCAAGGTGCGCGCGATGAAGGGCATCGGGGAGGAGGATGAGTACGACAGCGTATCGGCGACCTCCATGAAAAGCGCTATCGATGCACTCAACTCCTTTATGGGCGCATTCTCGCTCATCATGGGTGCTGTCGCCAGCATCTCGCTGCTTGTCGGCGGTATCGGCATTATGAACATGATGCTCACCAACGTAACGGAGCGCATCCGCGAGATCGGTATCCGCCGTGCCCTGGGCGCCAGTCGTCGCGATATCACCGCTCAGTTTTTGGCCGAGTCCTCGGCGCTGTGCGTCACTGGCGGCATTCTGGGCGTCGTGATTGGCTATCTGCTGGCCTGGGGCCTCGCGATGTTTGCCTCCGGATCCGGGATTCTTGGCGAGCTCGGAGCCAGCGGGCAAATCACACCGAGCTTTTCAATCGCCACGGTGCTGCTGGCCTTCGCCGTCTCCGTCGGCATCGGCGTAATCTTTGGCTTCTACCCCGCTCGCCGCGCGGCAAAGCTCGACCCGGTGGAGTGCCTACGCTACCAGTAAGCAACCATCAACAAGTTGCGGTGAATTAGGGACTAAATATGCTATCTAGCAGCAAAAACAGACACTATTTCACCGCAACTCATTGAAGGGCTGTTTACGCCAGTTCCGGGCGTCGTCCTTGAGCTATTGGTGGATGACGGGCTTGTACGGGTCGAGCTTGCTCGGGGCGCTCCTCCTCGCGGGCGGGATGGCGCGTAGGCGCGGCGAGCGCCTAGCGCGCGAACTCCCGTAAGAGCGCGTCTTCCACTTCCCGAAGCGAAAGGGCCCCGCCTCCCTCGGCGGGACGGGTGACCACGATGCAGCGCGCTCCCGCGTCACGCGCGGCGGCGAGCTTCTCGGCCGTGCCGCCTACGGTTCCCGAGTCCTTGGTCACAAGCCACTGGGCGCTCACCTGCCGAAGCATCGCCTCGTTGAGCTCGCAGGTGAAGGGCCCCTGCATGCCGATGACGTGCGACGGCGAAAACCCCGCGTCGATGCACTTCGTTATAGCACCGGGCAGCGGGAGCACACGCACGAAGAAGCGCTCCGCGAAATCGGCGACGCGCGTGTAGGGAGCAAGCTCCTTGCTCCCCGTCGTGAGAAGCGCGCGACCCGGGTTCTCGGAGAGAAAGCGCGCCGCGCAGGCGATCGACGCGACCGGCACGACGCCTTTGGGCAGCGCCTCGGCCGGGCGCGCAAGGCGCAGGCATCGTGCACCCACGGCGAGCGAAGCGGCCCGGATGTTGCCGCTTGCGAGCGTAGCGAAGGGGTGCGTGGCATCGACGACGATGCGCGCGCCGGAAAGCTCGAGCTCCATGTCGGCCTCGTCGAGCCTGCCCGCATGCACCTCGATGCCCGGAAGCTCGCCCAAAAGCTCGCCTCCGTACTCGGTTGCCGCGTAGGCACGGGCGGGGATGCCCGCCCCGCACGCCCATTCGCACAGAAGGCGGCCCTCGGTGGTGCCGGCGAAGATGCGCAGCGCCGGCGCGGATGCGGGCGCCGTCACTTCGGGCCGCCTGGGCGCGTGATCTGGTAGAGCAGCGCGTTCATAATGGCGGCCGCCACGGTCGAGCCGCCCTTGCGACCCCTCGCGACGATGGCCGGCACGCGTCGCGCAAGTAGCTCCTCTTTCGCCTCGACCACGTTCACAAACCCAACCGGCACCCCAACGACGAGCGCGGGCGCGATCTTCCCCGCGTCCATGAGCTCGGCGAGGCGCAGAAGTGCTGTGGGAGCGTTGCCGACGGCCACGATGAGCGGACCCTCGATGCCGCAAGCTTTGTCCATGCTCGCAACGGCGCGAGTCGTGCCCGCGGCGCGCGCCGTTGCGGCGACATCCGGGTCGGCCATGTAGCACACGGCCTGGCAGCCGATCTTAGCGAGCGCGGGCTTGCTTATGCCTGCGAGCGCCATGTTCGTGTCGGTGAGCACCGTGGCCCCTGCGCGCAGTGCGTCGAGCGCACAAAGCGCGGCGTCATGGGTGAACACGAGGGAATCGGCGTACGAGAAGTCAGCAGTGGTGTGGATGACGCGCTTCACGACGGGCTCTTCGAGCGGCGGGAACGTGCGGCCGCTGAGCTCTTCGGTGATGATCTCAAAGCTGCGCCGCTCGATGTCGCCGGGCGCCATCTCCTTGGAATCCATCTAGTACTCCACTCCTTCCCTTGCACATATCCCCTGCTCGTAGGGGTGTTTCTCGCACCGCATCTCGGTTATGTAGTCGGCCTTCTCCACGATCTTGCGGGAAGGCGCGCGCCCGGTGAGCGCCACTTCGACGCCGCGCGCGGACATATCGAGCGCGCGGTCCACGAGCACCTCGTCGACAAACCCCTTCGAAAGCGCGTCGAGCGCCTCGTCGAGCACGAGCAGCCCCTCCTGCGCGCCCTCGAGCTCGGCGAGCGCGGTAGCGAGGTTCCTATCGTGCAGCTCGCGCGTCGCGGCAAGTTCTTCCGACGTCATGGACCAGGTAAACTTGTCCGACGCCTTCCCCGCGAACACGGGCACGCCGAAATGCTCGGCGAGCAGGCGCACCTCCCCGCTTTCGCCGTCTTTCAGGAACTGCACGACGACGACGCGGCGGCCTGCGGCGAGCATGCGAAGGGCGAGGCCCATCGCCGCCGTGGTCTTGCCTTTGCCGTCGCCATGATACACGTGGATCATACGCCCTCCTCGATAATGCGGTAGACATACTCCATGTCGAGCGCCCCGCGCACGGAGTCGGCCAGGCGGTCGAACTCGCGCGCACGGTGATTGGCCGCGGACACCGCGCCCTCAGCACCCACGACGCTCTCGGGCAGGCCGCGCATACGCGCGAGCGAGCGCGCGAGGGCGAGCGCCACCCCCGGTTCGTCGAACAGGCCGTGGAGATAGGTTCCGAACACGTTTCCGCAGGCCGCGCCTTCTGGTTTGCCGCCAATCGTGCCCGCAGGGGCGCAGGAGACGGTCGTTTCGCCGTCGTGAATCTCGTACCCGCGCGCCGTCATGCCGTTCCACACCGAGAACGCGCCTTGGGCGCCCGTGATGCGCAGCTCCGACTGGGCGAGGCGCTTTTCCTCCTTGAACACCGTACTTGCAGGGATGAGCCCGAGCCCGCGCGCGGTGCCAGCGCCTTCCCTGCCGTGAGGGTCGGAAAGCTCGTCTCCCAAAAGCTGGAAGCCTCCGCATATGCCGAGCACCGGCGTGCCCGCGCCCGAAAGCGCGCGTACACAGGCTCCGATGCCGCTAGCCGCAAGCCAGCGCGCGTCGTCGAGCGTGGTCTTCGAGCCAGGGAGCACCACCAGGTCGGGTCGGCCCAGATCGGTCGTCGAGGAAACGTAGCGCACGCCCACGCCGGGCACGCGCGAAAGCGGGTCGAAGTCGGTGAAGTTCGATAGATGCGGAAGGCGCACGACGGCGACGTCGATGACGCCGCGCGCCTCGCGGGCGGATAGGCGCGGCGCGAGCGAGTCCTCGTCGTCCAGGTCGAGCGTAAGATACGGCACGACCCCCACGACGGGAACCCCGCACATCTTCTCGAGCGGGGCCAAACCCGGGCGCAGGATTTCCACATCGCCGCGGAACTTGTTCACCACAAGCCCCCGCAAAAGCGCGCGGTCCTCGGGCGCAAGGAGCGCGACCGTGCCGTAGAGCTGGGCAAACACCCCGCCTGGGTCGATGTCGCCCGCGAGCAGCACGGGAGAGGACACGGCGCGCGCGAGCCCCATGTTGACGATGTCGTTTTCGGCAAGGTTGATTTCGACGGGGCTGCCGGCGCCCTCGATGACGATGACGTCGTTTTCCTCCGCGAGCGAATCGAACGCCTCCAAAATCTGCGGCATGAGTGCCTTCTTTCGCGCGAAGTAGTCCCTCGCAGCGAAGGCTCCCTGCGCCTTGCCGGCCACGATGAGCTGGCTTCGGTGGTCGCTTTCGGGCTTGAGCAGGATGGGGTTCATGCGCACGTCGGGCGCGATGCCGCATGCCTCGGCCTGCATGATCTGGGCGCGCCCCATCTCGAGCCCGTCGGCCGTGACACCGCTGTTGAGCGCCATGTTCTGGCTCTTGAAGGGAGTCACGCGCAGGCCGTCCTGCGAAAGCACGCGGCACAGCCCCGCCGCAAGCAGGCTCTTCCCCGCGTTCGACATGGTGCCCTGGATCATGATGGGCTTCGCCCTACCCACGGGTATCGACCTCCTTCGCCGAACCCCGGCCATCTGCGCCCGCCATAGCGCCGCTGCAAGAAGCGCCGCCCCGTTCGTCGGGTTCGCCTTCGCCCGATGCGCCTTCCGCCCGAAGCGCGCGGCTGAACGCCATCGCAAGCCGAGCGTTCTCCTTGCGCGTGCGCACCGCGACGCGGCACCAGAAACGGGACAGTACCGAAAACGAGTCGCACGTGCGGACCAAAACGCCCTGATTATACAGGCGCTCGGGGAAGTCTTTCGCCGGCGTGCGGACTAAAAGGAAGTTCGCATCCGACGGCACGACGGAAAGCCCGAGCGAGGAGAGCTCGTGGGAAAGCCACGCTCGCTCGCCCGCCAATACATCGCGCGTGCGTGAGACGTATTCGACGTCTTCCAGGGCGGCGATGCCCGCGGCCTCGGCGACCGAGGAGACGGGCCACGCCTGCCCCGCCCGGCGAATCCCCTCGATGAGTTGGGCGTTTCCACTGATCAGATATCCCAACCGCAACCCCGCCATTCCGTAGAGCTTGGTGAACGCGGAGAGCACGGCCACATGGCGCGAACACGCGGCGCGTGCGGCCACGCTCCTTTCGCGGGCGTCGGGCGCGAATCCGAGGAAGCACTCATCCACGACGAGCAGCGCGCCCGCCTGCTCGCAGCGGCAAGCCGCGGCATCGATCACGCGGGGGTCGACGAGGCGCCCCGTCGGGTTGTTCGGATTGCAGAGGTACGCCACGTCTCCCGGCCCCTCGATCGCGTGGGCGAAGGAGGCGGGCACGTCGAAGTCGTCCGCTTCGGAGAGCGGGAACTCCTGCACGCATGCGCCGTAGTACGATGCCGCCTCCGCATATTCAGAGAACGTCGGCGCGCACACGACGAGGCGTTTCGGGCGCACCGCCACGGCGAGCCGCCAGATGATATCGGACGCGCCCGCGCCGCAGACGATAGTATCTTCGGGAATGCCCTGGGCGCGCGCTAGGGCGCGAACGAGGGCAAGACTTTCCCTATCGGGGTAGGCGTCGATTCGAGAAAGCGCCTTGCAAGCTGCGGCGACGGCGCGCGGCGAAGGGCCTGCCGGATTCACGTTCACCGAGAAGTCAATGAGGTCGGAGGCGCCCCCTTCGCAACCGATGCCGAGCGATTGCGCGCTGCCCCCATGCGTACGGGCGCGCAGGATTCCCCCGGCAGCCCGGGACGCAGCGTGGTCTTCCCTCATGCCATCGCCCCCACGGCGAGCACGACCGCCGCGCGCGCGGCGCCGAACAAGACGAGCGCGCATACGGACGCGGCGAGCATGAGCCTTGTCGCCCGGGCGATGTCGCCCCACTCGATTTCGCGGGACGCGTCGCCTATCGTCGGTTTCTCAACGAGCTTGCCGAAATACACCGCGGGTCCCGCCAGGCGCAGCCCGAGCGCGCCCGCGCACGCTGACTCGGTCTGCGCCGAGTTGGGGCTCGCATGGCGACGCCTGTCGCGGCGCCAGATGCGCGCCGCCCCGCGCGCGTCGAGCCCAACAATCGGGCACACGGCGATCATAAGCAGGGCCGATAAGCGCGAGGGAATCCAGTTCACCGCATCGTCGAGGCGCGCCGAGGCGCAGCCGAAGTCGATGTAGCGCGCGTTTTTGTAGCCCACCATGCTGTCGAGCGTGTTCACAGCCTTGTACGCCATGCCCAAGGGCGCACCCCCGATCATAAGGTAGAAAAGCGGCGCGATGACGCCGTCGCTCGCGTTCTCCGCCACCGTTTCCACGGCGGCGCGCGCAACGCCCTGCTCGTCGAGAACAGACGTGTCGCGTCCCACGATGAGCCCGACTGTTTCGCGCGCCGCGACAAGGCCGCCCTTCGAGAACGCGCGGGCCACAGCCAGGCTCTGGCGGCGCAGCTCGCATGCCGCAAGAATCTGATAGCTCGCCCATGCCTCGGCCACGAAGCGCAAGCCGGGGTGAACCATGCCGCAAAGATGCAGGATTCCCCAGGTCAAAAGCCCGCACGCAAGCGGAAGCGCCACGGCGAGCACAAGCCCTGCGGCGCGCGTGCCCGCGGACGTTTGCGGGAATGCGCCCCGCAGGCGGCCTTCGGCCCACGTGATCGCGCGCCCCATGGCGACGACGGGATGGGGAAGCCAGCGCGGGTCGCCGAAGGCAAGGTCGGCCGCGAACCCGGCGGCGACGGCAAGAATCGTCATCACCGGGCATCGCCCCCCGAAGCGGGGCGAACGTCGCGAAGGCAGCGCCCATCCCAGGTGGCGGCCCATGCGCCGCCCGGCTCGGTATGCACGTCGAAGTATTCCATTTTCGGGACAGCAAGCTCGGAAAGCAGCGCTTTCACGGTACCCGCGTGAACGACGAAGACGGCGCGCCCACTCCCCTGGGCGCGCTCCGATTCGCACGCCTCCCGAAACGCCGCGACGACGCGGCGGGTGAAATCGCTCTTGCCCTCGCCATGCGGGCAGCGCGTCTCGCACCAGGAGTCTACCCAGGCGCGGTAGCGCGCATCCTCTTTAAGCTCGGCGGCGCTTCGCCCCTCGAAGTCACCGAAATCCATCTCGCGCAGACCGAGGCATGCCATAAGCTCCGCATTCGGGAAGAGGATGCGTGCCGTCTGGTCGGTGCGGGCCATGCCACTCGTGATAACACGGAACACGTCACGATCGCACGCGAGCTCGCGCAAAGCGCGCTCGCCCGCACTCGACAGGGGCTCGTCGGTGCCCGCCCCGCTGTAGCGATGGTCTTCCGTGCCCGCCGTGGCACCATGGCGCACGAAGACGACTTCCAAAGGCGCGCCCGCGCCCTGCGTCCCTCGAGGCGCATCGGTAAGGTTTCCTTTGATGACCTGGGGAATCCCGCACGTCATGCGCACGACGACGTCGGCGCGCGCAGCGAGCGCGCATCCCAGACGCCCCGCGCGCTCGCGCCATTGGGCGTCTTCCGCACGCATGGGGACGACCCCCGAGCCGACCAAGGGCAGAATCACTGCGTCGAAGCCGATCAGCCGCTCGAGCGCCCGGTCAGCGTCGAGCGCGCGTACGAGTTCCTCAGCACGGTACGCGACACGGCCGGCAAAAGCCGCGGGCACGCCGCCCTCCGCAAGCTGCGCCGCGTCGACGAAATCGTCCGCCGCGAACCCGAGCTTTTCGCGCACGAAGGTCCTCTTCCCCGAATGCGCGCCACCTACCACGAGAATCATAGGAGCATGCCCCCCGCCACCAGCATGGCAAGCATCGCGAGCTCGGCCCATTGCAGAAACCATCCGGCCAAATCACCCGTCACCCCGCCGAAGCGGGACAGGGCAACATGGCGGTACCACGCGAGCGCCAAAAGCCCCGCCACCGCCATAAGGGCGCCGACGGCCCGAGCGCACGCGACCATCCCTGCAGCCGAAGCCGCAGCGAAAGCGCAAAGCGGCACGACGATCGCCGCGCGCTTCTTCGCAGGCGAGAGCCCCGCGGCCATGCCGTCCGCCCGCGCGGCAGGCCAGCATTCTACGGCGAGCCCCGAAAGCGCGCGGGAGAACACGAGCGAGCACAGAAGCGCGAGGAACGCCCCCGCCGTAAGCGGCAGCGCGGTGAACAGGGAAAACTGCAGAATAAGGTACACGACAACACCAATGACCCCAAAGGCGCCCGCCCGCGGGTCGTGCATGATCTCGAGCTTTCGCTCGCGCGGGGCCCAACTTGCAAGCGCATCGGAGGTGTCGCAGAGCCCGTCTAGGTGGATGCCTCCCGTCACCGCCACAGGCAACGCCACGAGCACGGCCGCGACGATGGTCGCGGGCACGCCGAGCAGGTTCGCCACGTGCCCCCACGCCGTCATGAGGAAGCCTTCCGCAACGCCCACCAGGGGAAACGCGGCAAGTGCATGGGTTGATCCAAAATCGGTCCAGGCCGATTTCGGGACGGGGATGCGCGAGAACGTTCCGAACGCCGCGCCGATTGCCTCTGCTATCTTCACCTTGTAGGTCCTTCGCCTTTCATCCACACGGGAATCCCGCATACCACTTCGACTGCACGGTCGGCCAGCGCCACCACACCCGCGTTCACGCGCGCGAGCGCGCGCCTCCATGCCTCGGTCCCCTCATCGTAGCGCATCCCATCGGCGAACACGTCGACGGTGACCACCACCGTATACGCAGCGGCCTGAGCGAGCCGTTCGATGCCTCCGAGCACCTCGCGCGCCGCAGCGTCGGGGTCACGTGGGGACAAGCCGCCTTCCGCGAAGAGCTCGTTCGCAACCAGGTTGCCCACGTCCTCCAAAAGAAGCGTGCAGCCGCACGGAAGCCCGGACGCTGCGGCGCCCACGTCACGCGTGCGCTCGAGGGTGGAAAACCCTTTGCCCTCGCGCAGCGCCCGATGGCGCGCGATGCGACGGTCGCCCTCTTCCCCGAAGGGCTCCATCGTTGCCAGGTACACGCGGGGGCCGTCGTGCCCGAGGCACAGGGACTCGGCGTAGGCGCTCTTGCCGCTCGCGGCGGCGCCGATGACGAGCGTCACCGTCATTTCCCGGCCTCGAAATGCTCGTAAGCAGCCATGCCAGTCGCCGTGAACGTCTTCCCATCCCGGTACACGCGCAGCGCCGAATCCAGAAGGGGCAGATACGCCATGGCACCCGCGCCCTCGCCCAAGTGCATGCCTGCGTCGAGGGGTGCCTTTATGCCGAGCTCGCGAAGGAGCTCCTGGCTTGCGGGTTCGCTTGATGCGTGGGTGCCCACGAGGTAGCCCAAGGCGTTGCGGCAAAGGCGCACCGCGCACAGGGCCGCCGTGCAGGATATGACCCCGTCGAGGAGCGCCGGCACCTTCGAGGCCGCGGCCCCCAGGTAGAAGCCGCACATCGCCGCGATGTCGAAGCCGCCCACCTTCGAGAGCACGTCAATCGGGTCGGCGGGATCGGGCGAGTTCGCATCGATAGCGCGCTCGACCACGTCGCGCTTGCGCGCGAGCGAGGCGTCCGAGAGCCCCGCGCCGCGCCCGACGAGGCTCCGCGCGTCCGCCCGGATGAGCACTGCGGCCACCGCCGCCGAGGTGGTCGTGTTGCCGATGCCCATCTCGCCCGCAGCGAGAAGGCGCACGCCGGCGCGGGCAAGCCCGCACGCGACGGCGATTCCGACCTCGATCGCGCGCACGGCCCCATCGCGAGACATGGCGGAGCCGTGCGCGATGTTGCCGCTCCCCCGCCGCACGTTCGCGCGCACCATGCGCGCGTCTTCTATGCCCCGGGCCATACCCACGTCGACGGGCACGACCTCGGCACCCGCGAACGCCGCCATGCGGCAGGCGCTCGTGGCCCCCTCGCACATGTTGCGCGCGACGGCTCGCGTCACGTCTTGCCCGCTTTGTGACACGCCTTCGGCAACAACCCCGTTGTCGGAGAAGAATACCGCGAGCGCACGGGGAAACTCGGCCACCTCGGCGCTCCCCTGAGCTGCGGCGATACACGCGACGGCGTCTTCAAAGTCGCCCAATCCCCCCAAGGGGTGCGCGATGGAGTCCCACGCGGCGTACGCGGCGGCGCGGGCGCACTCGTCTGCGGGCGCGATCCGGGAGAGCGCGGCTTCGAGCACGGCGCCCGGCGCCAACGAGAACGCGCGCTCAACTTCCTCGCGGATGCAGGCAAGCGCGGTTTCGGTTGCTTCAGCCAAGCCGTCTCCTCTCTACGAACGACGCTGCGGCAGACGCGAACGCGCGCGCAACGTCGGGGTTCGCAGGATAGTACACATGCGGGAAGCCCGCAACCAGGGACGGGGTGGTCGTCATGCACGGCCAGCCCTTGTCGCGCCGGGGCTTCTGCGCCCAGAAGTCGCCGCCCGGGCAGGTGGACTGCCAGTAGTGGAACTCGTGCGCGCGGATGCGTGTGCCGCGCGGCCCGTAGAGCCCGTCACGTTGGGAAGTGAGCTCCACGTACCCGAAATGGGACAGCCTTCCCCCATTCTCGCTTGCGCCCTCAAGGGCGCCCGCAACAGGCCAGTGCCGCCCCTCGCTATCGGCGATTTCGCGCTGCAGGTACAGAAACCCACCGCATTCGGCGACCGTCGGCATGCCGGATTCCACCGCGCGCCGCACCGCCTCGCGCATCGGCGCGTTCTCGGAGAGCTGCCGCGCATGGAGCTCCGGGTAGCCGCCTCCCAGATAGAGGGCGCTTGTCCCCCGGGGCAACTCGCTATCACACAGAGGGCTGAAAAAGGCCAGCTCGCAACCCAGGTCCTCGAGCGCGCGCAGGTTCTCCTCGTAGTAGAACGAGAACGCCTCGTCACGTGCGACGGCGACGATGGGCCGCGCTCCCGTGATCGGCTCCAACCGGTAAGGTTCCTCGCAGATATCGGGTGCCGTCGCCGCTATTTCGAGCAAGCGGTCGACGTCGACGCTCTTTTCCACCAGCTCGGCCATCTTGTCGATGCGCGCGGAGAGCTGCTCGACCTCGTCGGCGGTCACAAGCCCCAGATGCCGGCTTTCGAGCGAGAACGCCTCGTCGGCGGGAATATTACCCAAAACCGCGACGCCCGTGTGCTTCTCGATCGCAGGCGCCGCGTAGGCGCAGGCAGCGGCGCTCGTCTTGTTCAGCACGACGCCGCGCACGTTCGCACAAGGCAGGAACTCGGCGATGCCGCGAATTACGGCGGCGAGCGATAAAGACGCCCCGCGCCCGTTCACCACTAAAACGACCGGCGTTTCCGTGTCGCGCGCAACCTGGTAGCTGCTCGCGTCGGCCACGCCGGGCGCCATGCCGTCGTAGAAGCCCATGACCCCCTCGAGCACCGCGACATCCGCGCCCGCGGCGCCGCGTGCGAGCAGGGCGCGCAGCGTCCGGCCGTCGGTGAAGAAGCCGTCTAAGTTGCCCGAGCGCGCGCCCACGACGCGGCGATGAAAGAGCGGGTCAATGTAGTCGGGGCCGCATTTGAAGGCCGCGCATGCAAGGCCGCGGCGCGCAAGCGCGCGCAGGAGCGCGCACGTAACGACCGTCTTGCCGCTCCCGCTCGAGGGCGCAGCGACCATGAAACGCGGGATGGTCGTGCTCACCGGGCGCCGCCTTCCCCACCCGCACCACGCGCGCTGACGAGGAACACGGGGTTTTGCGCCTTCATAAGATGGTGCGAGCCTACAGCCTCGGCGCGGGCGGCCGACACCTGGCACGCCTCGAACCCCTTAAAGCGCGAACCCGAGAGAAGCGCGCACGCCTCGGTGAGCGTCTCAACGGTGACGCATGGCACGCACAGGCGAACCTGCGAGTTCTTCTCGAGCGCCGCCTCCACGATAGAGGGAAGCTCGCCCGCGCTCCCGCCGACGAACACGGCGTCGGGGACGGGCAGTTTCGCGAGCGCTTCGGGAGCGACGCCGGGGACCGCATACACGTTGCCGCACCCGAATGCATCCGCGTTCTCTCGGATGAGCCGCACGCCGGCCGCGTTGCGCTCGACCGCCCATACCGACCCCGCTCGCGCGACGAGCGCCGCCTCGATCGACACGCTCCCCGTGCCGGCGCCGACGTCCCACACGGTGTCGGTCGCGGTAAGGCGCAGCTTCGCGAGCGCGACGGCGCGCACCTCCTGCTTGGTCATGGGAACGTCGCCGCGGATGAAAAGCTCGTCGGGAATGCCCGAGGAAGCGTACGGCCAGCGGGAGCTCGCGGCGCGAGATGCGCCCGCAAAGTCCGCCGCGGAAGAAGCCGCCGCGGGCGCGGACGCGCCGGCCGGCGCCTCGGAGGCTGCGCTAGAGCCCACAGGCGACCCGGCGCCGCCTGCGAACTCGATAAGCATCACGTTCAAGTCGTCGAACGTCTGACCTGCGATTTCACTTGCGGTCGCGCAGGTGATGCGCTCGTTGGGGTACGACAGGCGCTCGGCCACCGTCACGCGCGCGTCCCCGAAGCCCGCCTGCACAAGCTCGCCCGAAAGCCGCGAGGGGTCGTCCCCGCCCGACGTGGCGAGGAAGAGCTCGCCTGAGCGCTCGGCCTCGGCCACGATGTCGCACGCCACGCCGTGAGCGCTCGCGAAGCGCCAATCCTGCCATGGACGCGCGAGGCGCGCGGCGAGATACGACGCTGAGCTTATGCCGGGAATGATGCGCACGTCCACCTGCGCGTCGCCGGAGAGCGCCTCCACCAGGCGGCGCGCGCCGCTGAACAGCCCCACATCGCCCGTCATCACGACCACGGCGCGCTGCCACGACGCCGCATCGGTGAGCGCGGCGACGATGTCCGCCGTCTTCACGAGCTCGCATCTCACCACGTCGGGCGGCACGTCGATGCCGGCAAGCGCGCGATGAGCGCCGATGACCACGTCGGCGATGTCGATCGCGTCGAGCGCCGCGCGCGAGAGCAAGTCGGGGTTTCCGGGCCCCGCCCCGATGATCGTTACCTTTCGCATGGAATCTCCCGATACCCGCGCGGCGTGACCATACGGCCGCCTACGAGCTTCGTGTCCGCGTTGCCGACGAACACGGTGGTGAACATGTCGGCGTCGATCTCCCCCAGCTCGGAGAGCCTGCACATGCCCGACTGCTGCCCCTCGCGCCCGATATTGCGTACCCAGCCGCAGAGCGTGTCGGGGGCCTTCCATTCGAGCATAATCTTCGCCGCGCGTGAGAGCCTGTCGGCGCGCTTTCTGCTGCGCGGGTTGTACAAACAGATGCAGAAGTCGGCGCTCGCCACGGCGGCAAGTCTGCGCTCGATGACCTCCCACGGCGTGAGCAGGTCGGAGAGCGACACGACCGCGAAGTCGTGGGCAAGCGGGGCGCCGAGCACCGCCGACCCGCTCTGAGCCGCGGTGGCCCCGGCGATAACTTCCACGTCTACATCGGGGTAGTCCTCCGCAAGTTCCAGCACGGGGCTCGCCATGCCGTACACGCCCGCGTCACCGCTGCACACGAGTGCCACGGCTTCTCCGCTCTGCGCGCGCGAAAGCGCCAGGCGGCACCGTTCGACCTCGTGCATCATCGGCGTCGCGACATGCGCCGCGTCGGGCACGGCGGCAAGCGCGAGCTCCACGTATTTCGTGTACCCCACAACGATGTCGGCCGCCTCGAGCGCGCGCCGAGCCGCAATCGTCATGCCGTCGAGACCGCCCGGGCCAATCCCCACCACGAAGAGCTTTCCCATCACCGCTCCTTAAACGAAAGTTCGATAGTTACCTTGGAAAATGCGACGGTCACGCCGCCGTGAGCGAGCTTCGGGAAGATAAGTTTGCCCCCGTCCGCGAGCGCCGCGCGCTCGCACACGTTGTCGACCCCCACCGTCGCGCGCACGAAATCAGATGGCGAAACGCTGCCTTCGACCTGCGACAACTCCTCTGCGGAATACGTCGCAAGCGGGATATTGCGCGCGCGGCAGAAGGCGAGCAGACCCTCCTCGTGCGCCTTCACGTCGATCGTCGCCGCCTCGCGCACGGCCGAAGGCGAGATGCCCGCCTGCCCGCACGCATGAAGAAACGCCTCCCCGATCGCTTCGGCACACGCATCGCGACGGCACCCTATGCCCGCAACGATGCAGGGCACGACAAGGCGAAGCGGCTCGGGCGCAGGCGCCTGCGCTCGCACGCCCGCCGGCTTCCCCGTCTCACCGGCGGGCACGACCTCGCCCGTTGTCTCCGCCGCGCGAACGGACGCACCTGCATTCGCGCCAGCGAACGGCGACACGACGATATCGGCCCGAGCGCGGTCGAACGCAATGACAACCCCCTCAGGCGGCTGTCCCGAAATCGGCATGTCGGAATAGAGCGCCACGCGCCCGCCCGAAAGCAGCCGCGCCGACACTCGCTTGATGGCCTCGGGATTCGAAACGGCGAGCCCCGCACAGCGCGCCCACGTATCCACCGCCCACACGCCGCGGACGTCGGTCGCCGTGGTGATGACGGGGATGGCCCCTGCCGCGCGTGCCACAGTTTGCGCAAGCTCGTTCGCACCGCCCAAATGCCCCGACAAAAGCGGGACGGCAAAGCGCCCCGCCTCGTCGATCACCACAACCGCGGAATCGCTTGCCTTCGAGGCGACATGCGGCGCGATCGCCCGCACGGCGATGCCCGCCGCGCCCACGAACAGAAGCGCGTCCGACGCTTCCCACGCGAGCGCCGTCCATGCGCGCAGGTCGGCCTTCCCCTCGCCGAACCCGCGCGAAACGGAAACGTCCCAGCCAGGGTCATCTTCACCTGTCTGCGCGCAATCGGAAAGCGCGCGTGCGGTGCGCTCCGCCAACGCATACCCCCTCTCGGTGAACGCTATGCAGGAAATCCTCATCTAGCGCACCACCATCGTCGAGAAGTAGCTGCCCCGATCGGGTACATCGTCGAGCGAGCGGTACACGCGCTCGCCCGGAAGCCCACAGTCCTCTACGAGCTCGGCACCGTCGAAGGCGCCCTCCTCGCGAAGGATGCGCTTCGTGTCCGCAAGCGAGCGGCGCGCCTTCATGACCACCTTCGTCCCCGGCCAGCCGATTGCGCGGCCCACCCCGTACAGCACGCCTTTACTCATACGTCGCCCCCAATTCCCCGATAACTGCATCGGCGCCCGACGTGCGGAAAAGCTCGCGGCGCTCGGCGTCGAACACGACCGCGGCGATGTCGCATGCGCCCGCCGCGCGGCGGCGCAACCTGTCCTCGATTGCCGCAGCGAGCGAGGCGCGCGCAGCGTCCCCCGCGCCGGCGGCCTCGATTACCTCGAGCGCCGCCGTGGTCGTGACCGACGACATGATCTCGCGCACGGTCTTCGCGCCCGCGCCGGCCATGGCCGCGTGGGCGGCCAGAATCTCCGCGCGGCAGTCGGCGGTACGCGAATGGGTGTCCATGATGCCGCCCGCGACCTTCACCAACTTACCGATGTGTCCCACAAGAAGGACATTGGTAAATCCCTCGCGAACGCAGCAATCAATCGCATCGCCCACAAAGTTGGAGATGAAGACCACCGGCGCACCGTTTAGATGGAAATGCCCCGAGATGAACTGCGCGCCGTAGTTGCCGGGCGTGAGCACGACTCCGCGCCGCCCCATAGCCGCATGCTGCCGGATCTCGAGCTCGATGCTGTCGCGCAAGGCAGCGAGGCTGCGCGGCTCGACGATGCCCGTCGTGCCCAGGATGGAGATGCCGTCCACTATCCCCAGGTGCGGGTTGAAGGTCTTTTCGGCAAGGGCAACACCCTCGGGTACCGAAATCGTCACAGCAATATTTCCAGAAAAGCCGTGCGCGGCGCACACCTCGCGCACGGCCGAAGTGATCATCGCGCGCGGCGTCGCGTTGATGGCGGCCGCCCCCACCGGCTGCTCGAGCCCGGGCAACGTCACGCGCCCCACGCCCACGCCGCCATCGACGGAAACTTCCGATTCGCGCGTGGGCACACCCTTGCTGCCCGCAGCGCCCGTGCCCGACCCCGCATGTTCCACGCGCGCGTACACGAGCACGCCGTCGGTCACATCGGCATCGTCGCCTGCGTCCTTTCGCACGGCGCACTGGGCGCACCCCTCGCCGATGCATGCATCGACCACGTCCGTCTCGACGGGCAGCCCGCCGGGGGTGACGATCGAGACGTGGCTGACGGGCTTTCGTGACAAGAGCATCTCGCAGGCCGCCTTCGCCGCGAGCGTGGCGCAGCTCCCCGTGGTATAGCCGCAGCGCAGGCGGGTCGTCCCGGTATATATGTAGTGCTCGAAGGCCACGCTAGCTGCTCGCCTTCCGATACCCCGTGGCAAACGAAGGGTCGTAAAGCTTGCTGCGCTCGTACGACTCCGCTTGCGCGCCGTCGTGCGCAAGCCCGCCGCGAGCTCCGAGCACGCGGCCCACCACCACGAGCGCCGTGCGGTCGATGCCCTCTCGCGCGCCCGCATCGGCGAGCGTGCCCACCGTGCAGCGCACCACGCGCTCCTCAGGCCAGGTCGCCTTGTACACGAGCGCCGCCGGCTCGTCGGACCTGCGGCCCGCGGCCAAAAGCTCGGCGGAAAGCTCGGCGAGCATACCCGAGCTCAGGAAGATGACCATAGTCGAGCCGCTTTCCGCCATGGTGCGCATGCCCTCGCCCGCGGGCATGGGGGTACGTCCGGAAAGCCGCGTGATCACGACCGACTGGCTGATTCCCGGCAGCGTGTATTCCTGGCGAAGCGCCGCCGCGGCACCGCAAAAGCTCGACACGCCGGGCACCACCTCGTAGTCCACGCCGCGCGCGTCGAGTGCGTCCATCTGCTCCTGGATGGCGCCGTACAGGCACGGGTCGCCCGTGTGCAGGCGCACCACTTCCTCGCCCCGCGCATCCGCCGCGCACATCACGTCGAGCACTTCCTCCAAGGTCATGTGCGCGCTGTCGTAGACGACGCAGGATTCCTTGCACTCGGCGAGCAGCTCGGGGTTCACAAGGCTCCCCGCCCAAACGACCACGTCGGCCGCGCGCAGAAGACGCGCCCCGCGAAGCGTGATAAGGTCGGCGGCGCCCGAACCTGCGCCAACGATATGAATCATCCGAGCCTTCCCTTCCCGTTTCTCATCGCAACCGTTTACGCCGCCATTCGCGCAGCAGGCAAAACACGGCGCCTGCGGCGACAATCGGCGCAAATACGCAGGCAGAAGGCGCAATGCCGCCCGCCCTGGCTTTGACACGTTCACAAGTGCCCACTATCATAGTAAAAGATTCGGCAACGAGCATATGACAATCGGATAAAAGGAAATGACCGGCGCGGCGCCCGCATAGCCCGCGCTGGCTTGCGGAGGGAACCAGGTGGGAATCCTGGGCAAGGGACATTACTGTATAGGACGCGCGGGCGAACCGCCTCACGCCCCAAGCCAGACTGCTTCGCCTTTTCCTCACGGCATCGCCGTGGCGTTAGCTCCTTGTGAACCCCGAGGGGTGCGCTTTTCTTTCGCTTGTGCCGACAAGCAACTGTCGCCGGGGGACCGGCAAACCGAGGAAAGGAAAAACCATGTCCGAACAGATGTCACGCCGCGGCTTCATGAGCGCCGCGGCAACCGGAGCCGTCGCGCTCGCCGGAGTCGCGCTCGCGGGCTGCTCCAACACCTCCGCGAGTTCCGAGAAATCGAGCGAAAAGGAGAAGGCCGTGAAGCCGGTCATCCTCGTCACGAGCTTCGGCACGAGCTACAACGACTCGCGCCACATCACCATCGGCGCCATCGAAGACGCTATCCGTGAGAAGTACTGGCAGGACTACGACATCCGCCGCGCCTTCACCGCGCAGATCATCATCGACAAGCTGAAGAAGCGCGACGGCATCACGATCGACAACATGACCGAGGCGCTCGACCGCTGCGTGGAAGACGGCGTGAAGGAAATCGTCGTGCAGCCGACGCATCTCATGGCTGGCCTGGAATACGCCGACGTGAAAGACGAGCTCGACAAGTACGCTGACAAGTTCGACAAGATCTCGCTCGGCGACCCGCTGCTCACCTCCGACGACGACTACAAGAAGGTGGCCGCAGCCATTAAGGAGAACATGGCGTCCTTCGACGACGGCAAGACGGCGCTGTGCCTCATGGGCCACGGCACCGAAGCCGATTCCAACGCCGACTATGCCAAGATGCAGGAAGTGTTTAAGAACGAGGGCTTGACGCAGTTCTTCGTCGGCACCGTCGAGGCTGAACCGACCTGCGAGGATGTTATCGCCGCCGCGAGCGCCGCAGGCTACAAGAAGGCCGTGCTCGCGCCGTTCATGGTGGTCGCGGGCGACCACGCGAACAACGACATGGCAGACGAGACCGACCCCGACAGCTGGGCTGCGAAGTTCGTGGCCGCCGGCTTCGAAGTGACGTGCCTGCTCCAGGGTCTGGGACAGAACGTCGCGGTCGACGACATCTACGTCGCGCACGTGGACGACGCCATCGCCAAGCTGTAAACTCGCCGCGCACGGGGGCGCCGGTCGCGTCCCCGTGCAACGGGCATGCGCCTTCCCCGACTGACGGCGCATGCCCGTTGCATTCGCATCCCGCCCGCCCACCGCACGGCGCGGGCGGTCGAAGCGATTGAAAGGAACCCCCTCCATGTTGAAGAAAACCCTCGCCTTCGCCCTGTCAGCGGCGCTTTTCGCGTTCTCGCTCGCCGGCTGCGGCGGAAATTCAATCGACAGCGCAAAGGCAAGCGATGCCGATTCCCAGGAAAAGACCGAACAGGCGGCCGATGCGCCCGAGGGCGCAAGCGCTGCCCCCATCACCGCCGACAAGGTGGCCGACGGCACCTATCCGATCACCGTAGATTCCAGCTCGAACATGTTCAGGATTGTGGACGCCCAGCTCATCGTGGAAAACGGCTCCATGCACTGCGTGATGACGCTTTCCGGCACGGGCTACGGCAAGCTCTTCATGGGCACGGGCGACGAGGCTGCCGCCGCGAGCGAGGCCGACTTCATCCCCTATGTGGAAAACGCGGAAGGCAAGTACACCTACGACGTGCCCGTTGAAGCGCTCGACGAGGACACCGCCTGCGCCGCGTGGAGTATTAGAAAAGAGCAGTGGTACGACCGCACGCTCGTGTTCGAATCCGCCGGCGTCGATCTGCGCGCCGACGCACTGAAGTAACGCCATGCGGTCGATTCTTCCCAAGGGGGAAAGCAGGAAGCGTCGCAGCATCGCGGTGCGCGCGATCGCCTGCGTTCTCGTCGCCCTGTTCGCGCTTCCCTTCGCGGGGTGCAGTGCGAGCCCGAACGCGACCGGTGGCACGGCAAGCTCTCAGGAATACACTGTGAGCGTCTCGCTCTCCGGCGGGTCAGGGCGCGCAAGCATCGCCTCACCCACCACAATTGTGAAGGATGGCGACACCTACACCGCGACCATCACCTGGTCGAGTTCGAACTACGACAAAATGACCGTCAACGGCGTGGACTACGCGCCCGTAAACGACGGCGGCAACTCCACGTTCGAGATACCCGTCACGCTCGACGAGGACATCGCCGTGTCGGCCGAGACCGTCGCCATGTCGACGCCGCACACCATCGACTACACGCTCCACTTCGACTCATCCACCATGAAGGAGAAATCGGGCGACGATGCAAGCGGCGGCTCCCCTGCGGGAACGGCTTCAAGCGCCGCGGCCGACTTCCACAACGCCGATTTGGGCTGCGGCTGGGAGCCGACGGGGGCGCTTCAGCTTGAATACGCCGAGCACTTCACTGTCGACGAGTACGAAGGCGGCCTGCGGCTTATCTGCATTTCGAACGGGGAGCGCTTCCTCGTGGTACCGCAAGATGCGAAGGTACCTGATGGGTTGAGCTCCGACATCGCGGTCATAAGGCGTCCCGCCAACAAGGTGTACCTCGTGTCGTCGGCGACGATGTGCCTGGTCGACGCGCTCGATGCGAACGACAATATCTTCATGTCGGGCACGAAGGCCGACGATTGCTCGGTCGCGGGCTTCAAAAGCGCGCTCGAAAGTGGGGCGATCGCCTACGGCGGCAAGTACAGCGCGCCCGACTACGAGCGAATATCGGCCTCGGGCTGCACGCTCGCCATCGAGAACACCATGATCAACCACACACCCGATGTGAAGGAAAAGCTGCAGAAACTCGGGCTCGTCGTGCTCACCGAACAGTCGTCGAGCGAGCCCGAAGCACTCGGGCGCGTCGAGTGGATTAAGCTTTTCGGCGTCCTGTTCGACAAGGAAGACGAGGCCGCGCACCTGTTCAACGAGCAGAAGGCCCGCGTCGAGCAAACGTCGGGGCTCGCGTCGTCAGGTAAAACCGTGGCGTATTTCTACATTAACTCGAACGGGGCCGCCGTCACGCGGCGGGCGGGCGACTACGTGGCGCAGATGATCGAGCTTGCAGGCGGCAACTACGCGCTCGATGACGCGCAGACGGCGTCGACGTCAGGTTCGTCAGTAACGCTCGAAATGGAGCGCTTCTACGCGACGGCGAAGGATGCCGACATCATCATCTACAACGGCGCCATCGACAAATCGGTTGCCACCTTGAACGACTTTGTAGGCAAAAACGCGCTATTGTCGCAGTTCAAAGCCGTGAAGAATGGCAACGTCTGGGTCACAAGCGCCGACATGTACCAGCAGATGACTTCTACCGCCGACATTATCGACGAGCTGCACGGGGCGTTCACCGGCGATGACGCGAGCGACTTCCATTATCTGAGGAAGCTTGGCTAGCGTCATGAGAAGCCGGCTTTCCATGACATACGACGAATCGGGGCGCGCCGCGCGGTGTCGTGTCGTGACGGCGCTGCTCGCTGTTGCCCTCATCGTGCTCGTCGGGGCCAACCTGTGCATCGGGAGCGTGCTCGTGCCCGCAGACCACATCCCCGGTATCCTTTCGGGCGGCGCGGCCAATTCCATGGAAAGCCAAGTCATCTGGGAGATTCGCCTGCCGCGTGTGCTTTCAGCCGTGCTTCTCGGCGGGGCGCTTTCCCTCTCCGGGTTCCTGCTGCAGACGTTTTTCAACAACCCCATCGCCGACCCGTTCATCTTGGGCGTCTCCTCGGGCGCAAAGTTCGTCGTCGCGCTTACGATGATCGTGCTTCTGGGCGCGAACCAGGCCATGTCCTCGCCGGTCATGGTGGCCGCAGCGTTTCTGGGATCGCTTATCACCATCGGCTTCGTGCTCCTCATCGCACGGCGCATAAGTTCCATGGCCATGCTCATCGTGGCGGGCGTCATGGTGGGATACATCTGCTCGGCGGCGACGAACTTCCTCATCGCCTTCGCCGACGACCAGTCCATCGTGAACCTGCACAACTGGTCTTTGGGTAGCTTCTCGGGTTCGAGCTGGGACGACGTCGCGGTCATCGCGGTCGTGGTGATCACCGTGAGCGCATGCGTATTCGCGATATCGAAGCCCCTTTCCGCCTTCCAGCTGGGAGAAGCCTACGCAAAAAGCGTCGGCGTGAACGTCGCACGCTTCCGCGTGGTGCTCGTCCTTCTAGCAAGCATGCTCTCCGCCTGCGTGACCGCGTTCGCTGGTCCGGTGTCGTTCGTAGGCATCGCGGTTCCGCATCTCGTTAAGTCGGCGCTGAAGTCGTCGAAGCCCATCCGCGTGATTCCTGCGTGCTTCTTGGGAGGCGCCATCTTCTGCGCGGGCTGCGATTTGATCGCACGCACGCTGTTCTCCCCCGTCGAGCTTTCCATCAGCGCCGTCACCGCCATCTTCGGCGCGCCGGTGGTTATCGCACTCATGTTGAAGAAGCGGGTGAGGTAGATGGGGAAATTCGTGCCGCAGCCCAAAACGCTCGGAGGGGAGTCGAACCTCGAAACCCCGGTCGAAACGCAGGCTGACGGAGCGCCGCTTTTCCGCATAAGCGACCTGTCGGCGGGCTACGACAAGAAGGTCGTAGTCGAAGGCGTCGATCTGGAGGTTCGCGCGGGCGACGTCGTGGCGCTCATCGGGCCGAACGGCTCGGGCAAGTCGACCATCTTGAAAACCATCACACGCCATCTGGCACCGCTTGCCGGCGCGGTCGAGCTCGACGGGCGGGAGATTTCCCGATGGAAGACGGCGGAGTTCGCAAGGAACCTTGCCGTTATGCTGACAGATCGCCCCCGGACCGAACTCCTCACCTGCCGCGATATCGTGGAGGCGGGAAGGCATCCCTACACCGGGCGAATGGGAACACTCTCGCCTGACGACCATAGTCGGGTCGACGAGGCCATGAAAACCGCACATGTGGAAAAGCTCGCCGAGCGCGACTTCATGCAGATAAGCGACGGGCAACGCCAGCGCGTCATGCTCGCACGCGCCATCGCGCAGGATCCGCGTGTGCTCGTGCTCGACGAGCCCACATCGTATCTCGATATCCGCTACCAGATCGACCTGCTGCGAATACTTCGCCACCTTGCGAAATCGCAGAATGTGGCTGTCATCATGTCCATCCACGAACTCGAGCTCGCGCAGAAAAGCGCCGACAAGGTGATTTGCGTGAAGGACGGCCGGGTCTTCCGCGCCGGCGCACCCGAGGACATATTCACGCGCGAGACGATTGGCGAGCTCTACGGCCTTCAACATGGCACCTTCAACGAGCGCTTCGGCAGCGTGGAAATTGGGCGCCCGCACGGCGATGCGCACACGTTCGTCATCGCCGGCGCGGGTACGGGGTCGGCTGTGTTTCGCCAGCTCATCCGGCAGGGCAAGGCGTTCTACGCGGGCGTTCTGCACGAAGGGGACATCGACTGTGAGCTCGCGCGCGACCTGGCGGCGGAATGCGTGGCCGAGCGCGCCTTCGAGCCTATCGGGGATAAAACCATAGCCCACGCCAAAGAGCTCCTCGTCCACTGTGCGCGCCTTATCGTGTGCCCCGCCGCCTTCGGCACCATAAACGCCCGCAACGCAGAGCTCGTCGAGTTCGCACGCTCACATGGTATCGAGGTCATGCGAGCGTGCGAAGGCGCATTGGAGGATTCCAAATTGGAGTGGGAAGGATAAACTGGACTTTCTTTTAAGGATCCTCAGGCTACAGTTCCTACGCCGACGAGGTCTACAAGGCGCCGGAGAACCTCGTGAACAGGTATTTCCACGCCGACGAGCCCAACTAGGCCTAATCCAAGCGAGATTCCAGACTCGACAGACCATTGAGAGTTAGGTCGTTGGCGACCTCAGAGACACGCTCGATAGGAACCGAGCCGTCAGACAGTGCCCACGTGCGATAGATACCGATAATACCCGACAGCAAAAACGCCAGATAATAGTCGAACATCTCGTCCTTGAGACCTTGGGGCAGCAGATCGCGCTCGGCAATCTCATGTTCGAGCGGCGCACGAAGACGAGCCATGAAATCATCGAGCGGAATATTCTCGATCAGCTGACGATTGAGCACTAAGTTGTTGCACAGTGCCTCGTTAACGGTTTTAAAGAAGGTCGCCGCCGCGCCAAGAGCGCGCTCGTTGGTGTCACCGTCCATAGAAGCAAGCGTTTTCTCGACCGAGTCGACAATCATCTCCACCACATCGACGGCAATGGCATCGAGCAGGCCGTCAACCGTACCAAAGTGTACGTAAAAGGTCTTGCGGTCGACATTGGCCTCGCGCGCGATGGCACTCACCGTAATGTCTGCCAGCGGCTTTTCCATGAGCAGGCGCTCGAAAGCCGAAAGGATGGCATTACGGCTGCGAACGATGCGACGATCAAGACGCGGTTTGCTGGTTGCCATGGGCGTGTCCCTTCGATATGCGAGCATTCATCAACAGATGAGAGATAATCTACGTAAGAGGATTATCCCCCATACAGCACGAATATGCCTCGCATCATGAAGAACGCACGACTGCCCTACTGCGACTTAGGGTGCTTCTTCTTATTGAGTGCCGACGGAGATACGCGAATACCGTCTCCTGTCTGACGCACATAGGCCTTATGAGCCGGCTTTGCGGTCCCAGAAGCCTTCTGAGCGTGCTTCTTGGGATCAACGGTTACAGCATTCGTGGGGTGCGGCTTAGTGGGCGCAGAGGGCGTCTGAGGCGTGCGGCCGAGCTTGCGCATCACGCGATCCCAGCGCGCATGGATGCTCTCGTTGTGGGCGCTCTTAAGTCCCAGCAGGGGCGCAGCCAAAATGGTCGGCGCAATAAACGTAATGAGGCGCCACAGCAGATAGCCGGCGGTCGAAGCCGACCCAAAGAAATGACCCAAGAACAATGCAAAGCCGCCCTCAGCGCCACCAGTTCCACCGGGCAGGGGGACCGCAGAGCTCAGCAGCTGGACAAAGGCGCTCGCGGCCATGACCGAGAAAAAGTCGACCTCGTGGCGGCCAAAGGCAAGCATCAGGAAATACGGCACCAGATAGAAAAACGCGAGTTGCAGCATGGTGATGACCACCGTGAGCAGCATGGAAGAAAAATGTCCGGCTGAAAGCTTGAACTTCTCGGAGAAGGAGTAGATCTCGCCATCGACAAACGTGCGCCATCCCTCGATCTTAGTGGCCGAGACACCAATGCGCTCAAGCCAATTGATGATGCAATGGGCGACGCGCGTGACGGTCTTAGGCATGAGCGCGACGGCGAAGATGCCCAGCAAGATGCAGCAGTGCCCACCAAAGCTAAAGACGCACAGCAACGTCATGTCGCCATAGCGCTCGGCAAAAAACGGCATGCGAGCAAGCAGTAGGATAGCGCCCCAGGCAACGAGGCCAAACTGGTACACGATAAAACGCGTGAATTGCGTGGCGCCGGCCTCGCCCACGTTTTGGCCGGCCTTGGTCAGGCGATAGATTTGAGCCGGGGTGGAGCCCATCATCATGGGCGTCAGGTTACCAAAGAAGATGCCACTCGCCTCGACCGAGATCAGGTCGCGGATGCCGACGGGCGAATTGGGATCGAGCCAGACGGCGATCGCATAGGCCACAATGCCAAAGAACAGGTACATGAACATGCAAAGACACGCGACAACGAGCCATGACGCCTGGACGCTCGACATAGCGGCCCAGAACTGCCCCATCTGCCCGGTTACCACCAGATAGACGATATAACCTACCAGCACGACGCCGATAAAGATGGCGCCGCGGCGTGCGCTCTTATTGTCATCTCCGCCCGAGGCCTCAACCTCGACCTGGGGCTTAGACGTATGCTGAGAGGACTCCGTCATGAGACTCCTTCTAACAGTCAAAATATCTTGGATATTGTACCCGTAAGGGCCATAGGCAGAACGCAAAGCTCTGGTTCAAACGGGAATTGCAGACGGTTGTTTGAAAATAAAAAAACCCGGCCTTCCATAGGAAGTCCGGGTATCAGATGCGTGGTAGCCCGTACCAGATTCGAACTGGTGATCTCCGCCTTGAGAGGGCGGCGTCC
>ERZ857972.199-NODE-199-length-68715-cov-9.113021_pt1 | contig 68715 bp, 64 predicted proteins | sample MGYA00519757_ERZ857972 | MGnify/ENA primary metagenome ERZ857972 (study PRJEB31778, sample SAMEA3449383) | human gut metagenome | biome: human gut; feature: human-associated habitat; material: faeces | place: United Kingdom | collected 2010/2012 ...
GCACTTGACTTTTAATCAAGTTGTCCGGGGTTCGAATCCCCGATGTCTCATTGAACTAAGCACTATCATTTGATAGTGCTTTTTCAATACCTGTATAAAAACTACGGAAGTTACAATTCAGTTTACATATTTAAATATACATAAGCGGATATGGCGGAATTGGCAGACGCGCCAGATTTAGGTTCTGGTGTTTTACGACGTGCAGGTTCAAGTCCTGTTATCCGCACTCAAGAATTTTCCAACAACATAAAAGTCACTGTCCCTCAGCTTCGCATTTTTCTGCTGGACAGTGACTCATTCATTATAGGTAACGAATCTCGACATTCATCTTTCCATCTGAATCCGTCTCCAGTACAGCATAGCTTGGTCTTCTGCCATGCTGCCTCGGATAAGACAGACTTCCGGGATTAATTGCAAGCACTCCATCTATTTCCTCGACAACCGGCTTGTGCGTATGTCCGAAAAAGACCGCCTGGCAGTCTCTGGATGCAGCCTCTTCTGCCACACCGGAAATATCCATCGACACGCCATAATAGTGCCCGTGCGTTACCAACACTTTATTTCCGTCGATCTCAATCTCTTCTTCTCTCGGAAGATCCGAAAAGAAATCATTATTTCCCGACACAATGCAGCACGGACATTCCACAAGTGCCTCAATAAATATTTCCCTGCCTTCCACATCTCCACAATGTACAAACATATCAAACGGCGCTTCATTCATTACCACATGCTCCAGATTTTCATCACGGCCATGTGTGTCACTGACGATCAGTACCTTCATCGAAGCTCATCCTTTATTGCCCGCAGTGCCTTTCCTCTGTGGCTGATCTTGTTTTTTTCTTCCATGGAAATTTCCGCAGAAGTACAACCATATTCCGGAAGATAAAAGATTGGATCATAACCGAAGCCGTTTTCTCCGCTCTCTTTATATCCGATCCGGCCTTCCATCGCTGCGCGGACAGTCTTCATACTTCCATCAGGGAAAGCTGCTGCGATTGCACATACAAATCTTGCGGTTCTCTTTTCGTCCGGCACACCTTCCAGTCGTTCGATCAGCTTCGCATTCTTGATGTGGTAAGAAGTATCTTCTCCCATATATCGCGCAGAATAAATTCCCGGTTCTTTATTCAGATAATCAATCTCAAGTCCGGAATCGTCTGCCAGCACAATCTCACCTGTCAGCTCACAGATTGCTTTTGCCTTAATCTGCGCATTTTCCTCAAAAGATTTGCCATCTTCTACGATATCTGCATGAATGCCGGCATCCTTTAAGGAAAGAAGTTCGATATCAAGATCCCCCAAAATTTCACGGATCTCTTTCATTTTCCCCTCATTTCCTGTTGCAAAAATCACTTTTTTCAATCTTTTTTCCTCCTTGGCGGTTTCGGACCCAAAAACTGGTAGTAATATGTTTTCAGCATTCCATTGTATATCTTACGGTTCTTGTCCGCTTTTCTTCCAATGTCGTTCTCCGCCCTGTCATAGGATGTGATCAGATACATCGACCATTTATCCAGACGGTTGTAACTCTCCCCGATCTCACGGTAAAGCTGCGGAAGCGCTTCTTTTTCTTCCAGACGCTCGCCATAAGGCGGATTGGTGATAATAAACCCATACGGCTTCGGATGGCTGAGATCCTTCACTGCACGCTGCTGGAAATGGATCAGTCCGTCCACACCTGCCATCTTCGCGTTGGAACGTGCTGCTTTCAGAACCTCTGCATCAATATCATATCCCTGAATATCTGTCTGAATATCTGTATTGACACGATCCTGTGCCTCTTCAAGCGCATCATACCAGCATTTACGCGGAACCAGATGTTTCCAGTCTTCTGCGAGGAAAGAACGGTTCATTCCCGGTGCCATATCTGCCGCGATCATTGCCGCCTCAATCGGGAAAGTACCACTTCCGCAAAACGGGTCGACAAGGATTCTGTCTTTGTTCCACGGTGTCAGCATGATAAGCGCTGCTGCAAGTGTTTCAGTGATCGGAGCCTTGACAGTCATCTGACGATACCCTCTCTTATGAAGGGAAACACCGGAAGTATCGATGCCGATCGTTGCAACATCTTTCATAAAAGAAACACGGATCGGGAAGCTTGCCCCATCTTCCTGAAACCATGAAATTCCATAAACGCTTTTCAGTCTTTCAACAATTGCTTTTTTCATAATGGACTGAATATCAGATGGGCTGAACAACGCACTCTTCACGGAGTTTGCCTTTGCCACCCAGAATTTACCGTCTTTCGGAATATATTCTTCCCACGGGATTGCTTTTGTTTTTTCAAAAAGTTCATCAAATGTGACCGCTTTAAACTCTCCTGCTTTGAGAAGGATTCTCTCTGTCGTACGAAGGAACATATTCGCCTGTGCGATTCCCTCCGCATCGGCAAGAAAAGTTACTTTACCATCTTCTACTTTGCTGATCTCGTATCCCAGATCAAGGATCTCACGCTTCAGCACTGCCTCCATACCAAAATGGCATGGTGCGATCAATTCCATATATTTCATCCGAGCCTCATTTCTTTGACAATATTTCCGTCAAAATCTTTAATCGTAAAAACTTTATCCTCCAGAACCGCATAAGTCGGCGGATTTCCTTCTTTCGGAATAGATACGGAACCCGGATTCAGAAGGATGTAATTCTCTCTCTGCTCTGCTTTCAGCACATGTGTATGTCCATGGATCAGGATATCTCCCGGACAAAACGGCGGAAGATTATTTTCATTATAGACATGTCCATGTGTCGCATAAAAAGTCAGCCCGTCGATTGCCAGAATGCAATAATCTGCCATCACCGGAAATTCCAGTACCATCTGGTCTACCTCTGCTTCGCAGTTACCACGTACTGCATAGATTTCCTGCTTCATACCGTTAAGCATTTTGATCACTTCCTTCGGAGCATACTCCTTCGGAAGATCATTTCTGGGTCCGTGGTAAAGCAGATCGCCCAGTAATACCAGGCGTTCTGCCTGTTCTTTTTTATATGTTTCCAGCATTTTACGGCAATAATATGCCGAACCATGCACATCAGATGCAAACATGTATTTCATATAAATTCTCCTCTGCTCTGCCGATTCACTCCCACAGCTCCTGCCCGGGCTGCACCAGCAGTTATTCTTTACATTCTACCTTATCATGGTTATCTGGAAATTACAAGATTTCTTCCTCTGTATGCCGCAAATCCTCCTATGACCGATCGTGTTTTGTACCCTCTGCGCACAAATTCCCTTGCAGCCGCCATACTGGCACCACCTCTGTCACAATAAAAAACAAGCATTTTTTCTTTTGGAAAAGCATATTCATTTTCCAGTTCTCCATATGGAACATTAACCGCTCCTTTTACATGACTTTTATGATAAGAAACCGTCTCCCGCAGGTCTATGATCAACGCATCCGAACGCCCAACATAATAATCAAGCATCTTCGCAGAAATCGTCTCAATCGGAAACATGACAAACCTTCCTTTTTTATTTATCATATGTCCCTGTCTTTTTGTGTGTGCAGTTTCATCAGCTTCCATTCCTCTATGTAAAATTATTATTTTCGCACCACTCGAAAAAAGAGGCCAACCTCTGTCGGCCTCTCCTCTAATAAGAAGGGAAAATCTTACCTGCAATTCTCTTTAGTATCTGTCAGAATAATCATCCTGTGTTTTGTCGTATGCATTATATGCATTGGAAGCTTTGTTCTTTGAGCTGTTTCTGGAAGCGTTCTTTGAGCTGTTTTTTCCGCAGTTCTGGCTGTCCATTGCATTTCTGCTGTTGGAAGTTTTGTCAGTCGTATAGTTTTTTGCCTTGTTTTCACTCTCATAATTTTTTGCCATTTGTACATTCCTCCTGGTTCATTTTGTAATGCAACTTCATTACATCAGTTATTGTTCCTCGAACCTGAAAGTTTATTCAGAATTTTACGAAATAATATTAGTCTTTCCAATCTTATCCATTTCATTTTTTACAATTATAAAATAGCAAAGAGAAAGACCCGGTAGGGGAGCTACCAGGTCTTTCAAGGGGAGTATAAATAATTAAATAAGGGGTTATGTAAAAAAGAATTTTTGAAGGGTAAATTCTTTTTACACTGATGATTATAATATAAATTATTAAAAAAAGCAACAACATTTCGTCAATAAGTTCCCATAGTAACCGCGCTGTGTTATAATTGTCTGGAATTTGAGTTTATCTGCTTTGGGCAGATGAGAAAGAGAGGGTAAAGTGGATAGAAAAATCATCCAAGTAGAGGACAAAGTACCTGTTAATCTGTTGATTCCTTTAAGTATCCAGCACATGTTTGCCATGTTCGGCGCCTCTGTTCTGGTTCCGTTTATGTTTGGGATCAACCCGGCCATCGTTCTTCTGATGAACGGTGTCGGAACACTTTTATTTATTCTTATCACAAAAGGCAAGGCACCTGCATATCTGGGTTCCAGTTTTGCATTCCTGTCACCGGGACTTCTGGTTGCATCAAAATTCGGTTTTCAGTATGCGCTGGGCGGTTTTGTGGTTCTCGGTATCTGTGGAATGATCGTTGCGCTGATCATCCGTCAGTGCGGAACAAACTGGATCGACATTGTTCTTCCGACCGCAGCTATGGGACCTGTTGTTGCACTAATCGGTCTGGAACTTGCCGGAAGTGCTGCCAGCACAGCCGGTCTTCTGGACGAAAACATTGATATGAAAAATGTAATTGTGTTCCTGATCACACTCGGAGTTGCCGTATTCGGCCAGATCCTTTTCCGTGGTTTCCTGTCCGTTATTCCGATCCTGATCGCAATCATCACAGGTTATGTTGCCGCAGCTGCATGTGGCATTCTTGATTTCACTGCAGTAAAGGAAGCGGCTTTCTTCGCACTTCCGAATTTTCAGGCACCGAAATTTAATCTGGAAGCAATCCTTACCATTCTTCCGGCACTGCTTCTTGTAACTTCCGAACACATCGGACATCAGATCGTAACAAGCAAGATCGTAGACAAAGATCTTCTGAAGGATCCGGGACTTCACCGTTCTCTTTTTGCAGACTTCTTTTCCACTACACTTTCCGGATGTCTCGGTTCCGTACCGACTACAACATACGGAGAAAACATCGGTGTCATGGCAATGACAAAAGTCTACAGTGTACAGGTTATCGGAGGCGCTGCAGTTCTTTCCATCTGCTGTTCCTTCCTCGGCAAACTTGCCGCCCTGATCAACACGATCCCGGGACCTGTTATCGGTGGAATTTCATTCCTGCTGTATGGTATGATCGGAACTTCCGGTCTGCGTATGCTGGTTGATAATCAGGTAGATTACAGCAAATCCCGTAATCTCGCGCTGACCTCTGTTGTTTTCATCGTCGGTCTTTCCGGAATCGCACTGAATCTCGGAAATGTCAAGCTTACAGGAATGGTTCTTGCGTGTGTGGTTGCCATGATCCTGAGCCTTATTTTCTATATTCTTGACAAATTACGTCTTACTAACGACTTATAATGGAGCAAAAAATGAAATCGTATCATCAGAAATTTATATCCAATCATCCATATGAATCCGTGCCAATGGCGGAAATCTCCGGATTTCCTGTGCGCCCGGGCATCTATGATCTGAACGGAGCCACTCCGCTTCAAAACGGAGTGAATTTTACTATCCATACCTGCGGCGGAACCTCCTGCGAACTGCTTCTGTTCCACCGCGCACAGGAAGAGCCTTTTGCTGTCATTCCATTCCCGGATGCCTACAAGATTGGCGATGTCTATTCCATGATCGTTTATGGACTTAACATCGAAGAATTTGAGTACGCATATCGTGTGGATGGTCCTTATCGTCCGGAAAAAGGGCTTCTCTTCGACAAAAACAATATCCTTCTGGATCCTTATGCAAAAGCTGTCGCAGGACAGCGTACGTGGGGAATCCGCTGGGATCACAACTATCATGCACGAGTTGTCCGCGACCGTTTTGACTGGGGTGATACTCCACAGTCAAAAAAAGAGCTCTGTGATCTGATCATCTACGAATTACATGTTCGTGATTTTACACATCATCCGTCTTCAGGTGTCAGACACAGAGGTACTTTTTCCGGCCTGATGGAAAAAATCCCATACCTTAAAGAACTCGGAATCAACGCGGTAGAACTCATGCCGATCTTTGAATTTGACGAAACCATGAATTCCCGTACTGTTGACGGCAAACAGCTTCTCGAATGCTGGGGCTACAATACTGTCGGATTCTTTGCACCGAACAGCAGCTATGCGGCAGCCAATGAGCACAACCAGGAAGGCACCGAGTTTAAGACGCTGATTCGTGAGCTTCATGCCAACGGTATTGAAGTCATTCTGGACGTTGTATTCAACCATACCGCGGAGGGCAACGAAAAGGGCAAAACCATCAGCTTCAAGGGACTGGACAACAACATTTATTACATGCTCACCCCAGACGGAAATTATTACAATTTCAGTGGCTGTGGCAACACTCTGAACTGTAACCATCCGGTTGTTCAGCAGCTCATTCTGGAATGTTTACGCTACTGGACGATCAACTATCGTGTCGATGGTTTTCGTTTTGATCTTGCAAGTATCCTCGGACGAAATGAAGATGGTTCACCAATGAACAATCCCCCACTTCTCCGTACTCTTGCAAACGATCCGATCCTCAGCAATGTCAAGCTGATTGCAGAAGCGTGGGATGCCGGCGGACTTTATCAGGTAGGAAGTTTCCCTGCAAGCGGCCGCTGGGCAGAATGGAATGGCCGTTACAGAGATGCCCTTCGAAGTTTTCTGAAGGGTGAGTGCTGGAATGCGTGGGATGCCGCATGGAGTATTTCCGGATCCGGAGATCTCTATGGAGGATTTTATGATCATAATCACAATAATTATGCCGGTTATAATTCCTGTGTCAATTTCCTTACCTGCCATGACGGATTTACGCTTTATGATCTTTATTCCTATAATGAAAAGCACAACGAGGCAAATGGCTGGAACAACACCGATGGTGCTGACGACAACCGAAGCTGGAACTGTGGTGTGGAAGGTGACACGGATGATCCGGAAGTGCTCGCACTTCGCAGCCGTATGATCCGCAACGCCTGTGCTGTACTGATGTGCAGCCGCGGAACGCCGATGTTCCTTTCCGGAGATGAATTCGGCAATACAAAATTCGGCAACAACAACAGCTACTGTCAGGATAATATTACTTCCTGGCTTGACTGGCGAATGCTGGAAAAGAATAGAGATTTGTTTGAATTTTTCAAATTTATGATTGCATTCCGTAAACAGCATCCTGTCATCCACAAACAGCTTCCTACTTCTGTCTGTGGCATGGATCCGATCCATACACACAATGTAAATGCTGATCAGACAGATATTCCGCGTGATGCACGTACATTCTGTGTAAGCTTTGCTGGATATGATAAGGAAAAAGGACACGATGATCTGATCTATATTGCGGTCAATACTTTCTGGGAGGATGTTACGATTACTCTTCCGGATCTTCACGGACGTGGTGCATGGCATCTGAATGTCAACACTTACGGTGACGGCAATGGAAAATACTGCTATCCGGATGAGGAAGCGGCACGGATCGATCGCCGCTTTGTGATGAGACCGAGGAGCGTGGCTGTGTTTACAGGGAAAGATTATTAGGACCTGTTTCCGGAAATACAGCCTTCATGGTGTAGTATTCGATAAAGGGCTATAAACAATATAACTCTGCACAAGATATGCTGACGGCTTCAGAGTCCGGAAGTACTAATGATATGTTCTGTCTGCTAAATACATGCATCAAAAATATATAACTCGCTGACGCTCAGACAATATATTTTTGATACATAACGCAGACATTCCATCTCAAAGTACTTCCATGAACTCTTGCAGAAGTCAGACAATCTTTGTGCAGAGTTTTTTTGTTCTCCATCCAATAATTATCCCCGTCCTCCCTGTATTTCCAGAACCTCAGGGAAGCCCCGGGGCCGCGTTCCGCAACCCCGGATAAAGTACGGGGAGAAAATTATCAAATTTTCTTTATTTTTTCGCTCAATATCGGCAAGATTTCTTTATAGTCTCCCACAATTCCGTAATCTGCCCGCTTAAATATTTCTGCCTCGGGATCCGTATTTACCGCAATCACTGTATCAGCTCCCGCTATACCTGCAAGATGCTGAACAGCTCCCGAAATTCCAATGGCAAAATATATCCTCGGGCTGACCGTTTTGCCTGACTGCCCTACCTGATAATTTTGCGGAAGCCAGCCAACTTCCACCACTGCCCTGCTGCAGGCGATCACACCGCCTATTGAATCGGCAAATTTTCTAAGTTCACTGAAGCCCCCTTCACCACCGATTCCTTTTCCTCCGGCAACAATGATCTCCGCCCCTTCAAGCTCTACAGTTTCTGTGATTTCTTTTATCCGCTTCAGTAATTTTGTACGGATTTGCCGCTCTGTTATCCTCGCTTTCTCCCGGATAAGCTCTACCTCACATTCCTCCTTTTCAAGTATTTTTCTTTTTTTCTCTTCTTCATAAAGGCCTGTCGCAAACACTCCCGGACGAACTGTTCCCATCTGGGGGCGCTCTGTCGGACAAATGATCGTTGCCATCAGGTTCCCACCAAATGTCGGGCGTGTCCATGCGATACAGCCTGTCTTTGCATCAATTCCAATCCCCGTACAATCTGCTGTCAGTCCTGTCTGAAGCGCACACGCAATGCGAGGAGCCAGATCTCTTCCATTATCAGTCGCACCGATCAGCACCGTTTCCGGCCTGTATTTGCGGATCAGCTCCGTCATGGTTACGGCATATCCGTCCGTAGAATAATACTCATAGACAGGAGCATCCACGGCAATAATCTGGTCTGCACCATATGCTGCTGCTTCCCCTATAACTGCATCAATATCACTCCCGATCACAACAGCTGTCATCCGGCATTTCTTTTCTTCAGCCAAAGCCTTTCCCTTACTGATAAGCTCGTAGCTGACTTTTTGCGTATATCCCTGCTCTGTTTCCACAAAAACCCAGATACCTTTATATGTATCCATATCTAAAACACCCCATCTTTCTGCAGTCTGTCCATCAATTCTTCCACCGCAGCCTGTCCATCCTTATTTTCAATAAAATATCCGTTTTTCTTTGCCGTTGGCACATAAGTCGATATAACCCTTGTCGGCGATCCTTTCAGCCCGCAATGCTCCAGTACAATCCCCTTCATTTTTGTCTCATCAAGAACAACTACTGTCTTTTTTCTTGCGACCAACTTTGTTTTCAATGTCGGGCACCGTGGAGGAATATCAGATTTCAGCACCGTAATCACTGCCGGAAGCTCCGTCGTTATAAGATCATACCCTTCCCTGCTGCTTCGCCGGACTATTATTTTTTCTTCCTCAAAAAATACTCTCTGCGCCATTGTGATCTGAGATATTCCCAGATGCTCTGCAAGCTCCGGTCCTACCTGTGCCGTATCTCCATCTATTGCCTGTCTGCCACACAGGATCAGATCAAATTTTATATTTTCAGCTTCCTCTATTGCCCGTATCCCTGCTGATAAAATATATCCAGTTGAAAAGGTATCCGATCCGCCAAATGCTCTGCCAGAAATAAGCACTCCTTCATCTGCCCCCATCTCCAGACATGCTCTTACCGCTTTTTCCGCCTGTGCAGGTCCCATACTGATAATCCAGATTTTTCCGCCTTTTTCTTCTCTTAGCCGAAAAGCTGTTTCCAGTGCATACAGATCAAATGGATTTACAATACTTGGAACACCACTTCGGATCAATGTGTTTGTTTCCGGATCAATTCGTATTTCTGCAGTATCCGGAACCTGCTTCACACATACACAAATATTCATAAAGCTCTCCTTTTTTATCCATTATACATCAATAGGGATATGTTTTTAAACATATCCCTATCTCTGTCTTGCATACTTTTTCAGCCGTACTTTGTTTAATCAAAAATCTCGTAGGATTTTTTCAATATCGGATCTGTGCATCCGGTAATCTCAGAATATACAGGAAGCAGCTTTTCGTATATTTCCACATTTTCAGCAATTGGTGTAAATGTATCTTTGATTCTTACCATATGTTCTACTGCACTTTCAAAAGAATCATATACATTTGCTGCCACAGCGGCACAGATTGCCGAACCAAGACCTGCTGCGCCATTTACTTCATTACGTACTATCGGAATATCAAATACATCTGCAAAAATCTGCATAAACAGATCACTGTTGGAACCACCGCCTGTAATAATCAGCTTATTGATCGTTGTGCCTACCTCATTGCACATATCAGTAACATGACGCTTCATTGTCATCGCAACTGCTTCCAGAATAGAACAGTAAATGTGGCCTCTTGTATGACGTCCGTCAAAGCCGATCATAATTCCCTTCTGGTAACGTGCATCTACATTTGCAAGCCAGTTCAGAACAGTCATCAGACCGTCACTTCCAACCGGTACCTTTTCAGCTTCCCTGCCGAGAGCTTCCTCCGGGGACATTCCCTGTTCTTTTGCAAGCTTCGCATATCCTTCTCCAAGAATATCTCTGTACCAGCTTACTGTCCACATACCGCGGCGGATTCCATTACTGTCATAAAGATATTTGTTCGGCATGCAGGAAAATTTCGGCCATGCATAACTGGTACCTTTTAAGTTTTCTTTGCCCTCCATCATTGCCGATGTATATGTTCCAAGTGAGATACAAACAGTGGAATCTCCCATACAGCCTGTTCCAAGACCTTCTACTGCTTTGTCATTGGATGTGGCAACTACCGGTGTTCCGACCGGAAGCCCTGTAGCTTTCGCTGCCTCTTCTGTAACATAACCAAGTATATCCCCCGGCATAACAAGATCAAACAACATTTCTCTTGGCATACCGGTCGCTTTATATGCTTCTGGATCATCTGACCATTTCCAGTTATCTACATCTACCGGCCAGCCATATTCATAATTGGCAATTGTATCCTTCTTCTCACCGGTCAGTCTGTGAGTAATATATCCGGAAGATGCAACAATATATTTTACATCTGGATTCTCATGTGTATATGGCTGTGAAAGGCGAATGTCCATCCAGCTTAATGCCGGCTGTGCCAGTGTGCCATCTTCTTTCAGATATGCCCGACAGCAGCGAATCGTACACAGTCCGATTCCCACGATATCCTTCGGATCTCCCTCGAACTTTTCCATACAGTTCCTGCTTGCTTTACAGATTGCATTCCACCAGTCATCATCCGGATGCTCTACATATCCCGGTTTTGGCAGATTGTATGGTCGAAGAGGAGCCTTTCCCTCGCATACAATGTTGCCTTCTATATCAAAAATAGTAATTTTTGCGCTCTGGGAGCCTTCGTCGATTCCCATTAAATATTTTTTGCTCATATCTCTACCTACTTATCCATCGTAATATTGCCACATCTGAAAGCTTTATCTTACCAGATATCCACCATCAACAACAAGTAATGTTCCGTTTACATAATCTGCTGCTTTACTTGCAAGGAATACCATAGCTCCCATCAGATCCTGACGCTCGCCCCAACGGTCTGCCGGAATATGTTCTTTAATCTTGATGTATTTCGGATCGTCTTCGTTTCCACTTCCTGTTCCTGCTGTCATAGCTGTCTGGAAATATCCCGGCGCAATACCATTTACTGTAATGCCATATTTGCCAAGTTCATCTGCATATGCTTTTGTCAGTCCGGAAAGGCCGGCCTTCATAGCAGCGTATGCCGGTGAGCCGAGTCCGCCAAGGAAAGAGAACAGTGAGCAGATATTAATGATTCGTCCGCTTCTCTGTGGAATCATATATTTTGCAACTGCGTGGCTCAGATCAAAAGCACCTGTCAGGTTGATTGCGATCATCGGATCCCACTCTGCTCTTCCGAAATCAAGAACATCTGCAATTTTGCAGATACCTGCACAGTTAACAAGAATATCTATGCTTCCAAAGGTTTCTACACATTTATCAGCAACCTTATCACAGATACCATCCTCTGTAATATCGCCGAGCATAAATGCATATTTAACACCACATGCCTCGATAAGCTTCTGCGTTGTTCCGTCATCATCTACTGCTGCAAATACAAAAATATTTGCGCCTGCTTTTGCAAGTGCCAGAGCAAAAGCCTGTCCGAGTCCACTGACGCCACCTGTAACGATTGCATTTTTACCTTTCAGTGAAAAAAAGTCCATATTAAAATCATTAATATTTTTCATGTCAAATTCCTCTTTTCTTTCAGTTCTGATAATATATTAATATGTTCCCTATTTAATTGTCTAATTAAAGTGCTTTATCAGCATCAATGGCTTTGCCTTCTTTGATCACCTTGCTCAGTACTACACTGAGTACTACACAGAGAAGTGCTGCAACTGCTGCGTAAGCCCATGTCATTTTAAAACCTGCTGCTCCATATTTATCCATCCAGGAACCAACTAAGGTGTACATAAATAAGTCAGGAGCATATCCAAGTGCAGAAGCAATACCGGAAACACGTCCGCTCAGTGCCATCGGAATGCCTGCGTCATCATGAATTGCGAAATACTGACTTCTTACTGCGTAGATAAAGATCAGACCCATGATAAAGTTAACAATAATTGCCATTACAAGACTTCCATTTACCGGAAGTACGATATACAGTGCAAATGAAATTGCAAGTAATACGGCTCCGCCGCCTACAACCTTGATACGTGAATGAAGCTTATCTGCAAGAATACCGCCGACGATACCGCCAACACCCTGAAGGAGATATCTGATTCCACCAAGTGTAGAACCCATTGTTGCAGAAAGTCCATAGTAATTAACTGCATAAGTATTTACATAACCGATCAGACCGTAAACACTATATGCTGTAAAGATGATACCAACAAGGATCCATACTCTCGGAATAGTAAGACATTTGAAAAGACCCTTTGTCAGTTCAACAACACTTTCCGGTTTTTCTTTCTTATCTTCTTCAGAATCACGGATAAAGATAAAGTTCAGAATACCAATAATGATATCTACGATCGCACATACCTTAATTGCCATAGAAGCACCAAATACTTCAGATGTTGCGGCAAAATAAGCATAAGCTCCCGTCATTGCGAATACTACGATCGCATTGATGATACCACGAAGACCTTCCTGAAGCCCAAAGAGACGTCCCTGCTCCTCCGGTGTTCCAAGGGCACGTGTTGCCTTGATACATGCTGACCAGTATGTAATGATACTTGTAACACCCATTAATACGAAAATAATTCTTGCTGTAGTAAAACTTGGGAATGTAGAAAACCACAGTCCGAGAAGCCCTGTACCGATAAAGGATACCGTCAGCATTAATCTCGGTGAAAATCTGTCAGCAATTGCTCCGCCTATAAAATAAGAAAGTGTAGCCATGGTTGCATATCCTGATGAGAGAAGACCCATCTGTGCATTTGTCAGTCCCATAGCTGACTGAATCTGGGGATAAAATGTTTCTCTTATATACGGAAGCTGGAAGATGATGCCTGCTCCTGCTGCCAACAATAAAAGCGTACCCCATTTTTTGATTGCTGCTTTGTCCATATTTTCCTCCTTCTGAAAAAGTAGTAAGTTTTGCATTTACCAGATCAGACAAAAAGAGAGAGAGTTAATTCTAAACACACTGCTATCACATATCATGTGCTTAGAATTACCTCTCTCTTCTTCATCTCTCCGGTAATTGCTTTTGATGCTTAGAATATAGCACCCATTTTTCGCATTGTCAATATCACACAACTATTTTTTTGTATTTCAACCATTTTTCGTTGTTTTTACACACAATTTTGCAGTATTTTTATGCATTTTTTACAATTTTCTTATTTTTCCAATCATCATATTGACATTTTCGACATTTCTGCGCTATCATCTATATAAAGTTACGTAAGAGACGTTAGAGAAATGTAACTCGTTCAACATGAGTGGATTCTGTTCTTCTGTGTTGGAACGGGTTTTTTTGTTTTCTGAAACTCTCCCTCCATAAAAAAAGAACACATAATCCAGCTCATCACATACGGATAGTTTTTATATATGAAAGGAGAAAAAACAATGTCTACACTGTCCAGAGAAAAAATCGTTGAGGAACTTATTAATATCTTAGGAGCAGATCAGGTTGTTACCGATGAAACTGTCTTAAAAGAAAGCAGCCTTGATCGCTACCGTAAATTCGAACAGTGTCATAAGGTTTATACACTTCCTACCCCGGCTGCTGTTATCTATGTCCACAATACAGATGAGGTCGCAAAGGTTCTTAAATTTGCTGATGACAACAGAATCAACGTTGTTCCGCGTACCGGTCAGTCTGCTATTGAAGGCGGTCTTGAAACTTTAGCAGAAAATTCCATCGTAATAGATGGTTCTACCATGAACAAAGTTCTTAAAGTAGATACTACCAATATGCAGGTTACCTGTCAGTGTGGTGTTCCGCTTCAGAAGCTGGATGATGATCTTCGTGCAATTGGTTACACTACAGGACACTCACCTCAGTCCAAGCCACTTGCTCAGATGGGCGGTCTTGTTGCTACAAGAAGTATCGGTCAGTTTTCTACATTATATGGTGGAATCGAAGATATGCTGGTAGGCTGTGAGGTTGTATTCCCTGGTGGCAAAGTATGCCGTATCAAAAATGTTCCGAGAAGATCTGTAGGACCGGATATCCGCCACATCGTTCTTGGAAATGAAGGTGCTCTTTGCTTCATTACAGAGGTAACCGTAAAAATTTTCAAATATCAGCCGGAAAACAACATCTATCTTGGCTATAAAGTAAATGAAATGAAGACAGGCTTCGAAGGACTTCGCCGTGTTATGGTTGAAGGATACAAGCCTTCCGTTGCACGACTTTATGACGTTGCTGACTCTGCTTCCCATTTTAACTGGGCTGATGGCAAAAATGTTCTTCTCTTCATGGCTGAGGGTCCTGCTGCGATTACCCGTGCAACTGCAGACGGTATCGACGCCCTTGTAAAAGAGCTCCCTGGCATCACTCCTGTTGATCCTGTTCTTATCGAAAAATGGTTTGCTCATCTGAACTGGGGGCCGGAAGAAATTGCCAAAGAACGTGAAGAAATCCTTGCCACAGACAACATTGGAATCACTACAGAAATTTCCGGATGCTGGGATGTCATCAATGATATTTATGAAGCTGTTATGGATCGTTTACCAAAAGAGGTTCCGGATCTCACAATGATCGGAGGTCATTCCTCACACAGCTACATCAACGGAACAAATGTATATTTCACTTACTATTACAATGTAGTTGACTGCAAACCAGAGGAAGAAATGAATAAATATCACAACCTGATCAACCGTATCATCTGTGAGGAAACCGTTCGTTTCGGTGGTTCTATTGCTCATCACCATGGACTTGGAAAGGCAAGAGCACACTACGTATATGAAGAATACGGCTCATCCATTTACATGCTGGAAACACTGAAAAAAGCATTTGATCCAAACGGTATCATGAATATCGGAACACTGATTCCTGTCAGCAGAAATGATAAAAACCCATGGATTTTCTAATTTAAGAGGATTATGCGAATATTAAACTGCTTTCACACAATAGCAGATCTGGACCTGCTGTCGGAGGATGACTGGATCTCTGGCAGCTCGTCTGGTTATATAGACACCTGCTATCTGAAACAAATTTTAAACTGTTACGACGAAAGTGCACTGGAGCTCTCCTGCCGTGTTCGGGAAGCCTCCATTTCGTCTGATATCAGCTGTGAATGTACCGCTGTTACAGTATCTGACCAGAAGGCCAAATCATTTCTGGAACGTATGGCTGCCCTTGGCTTTACCGGTACAGACCTTATTCAGCTTGATGATGCTTCTCCGACAGAAAATCTTTCTTCTGAAAGAACTGCCGGCCTTTTGTATTCTTATATAAAAAAACAGACCGCTTTTGATTTTATTCTGTGTGGTCTGCAGAGCGGTGATGGCGCACAGGGAAAAGTCCCCTTTTTACTGGCAGAATATCTTGGAATACGCTGTATCTCAAATGTAACAGGTATTTCACCTGCAGGCGACGGAAGTCTTTCAGTCATATCACAGCGTGATGCTGAAATATGTACTGAGACGGTTCACGGTCCCTCCCTTTTGATAATCGGTAATATTGCCAATACCTTTCTCCGGGTTCCTACCCTCCGTCAGAGAATGCAGAGCAGAGGCCAAAAGATCACTCTTTACCATGAAGCTGAATTAGCTTCTTCTTTTCCAGAAGAGTTAAATCCAGCCACAACCGGTACTGTCCGTCTCACAAAAATTGAACCTGTATTACAGCAGAGAGATTCTGAAATTTTTGAAGAGACAGATGCTTCAAAAGCTGCCGGAGTCCTGTTTGATTACTACAAAAAATGGATATAGATCTATGAAATATACACTGATCATAAATAACTTTTACGACAATGTCAGAGAACAGCTTCTAAAGCTTGGGCATTTTCTTTCAGAAAACAACTTAAAAAGGGACGATGGATACGCCATTGTTTTTCATAAATATTCTGCTGAGAATATACGGGCTCTGGATTCAATTACAGAGCTTATGCCTGTTTCCCATGTCAGATACGTTTATTCCAACCAGTATGTACCGGAGATCTGTCTTGATTATCTTACTACTCAGGATAATGGCAGCTCTTTATACCTGTTCATCGGAGACATCTGGGGCAACGAGCTTTGCGCTCGCTTAAGTGTACGTCTTAAAGGACTTTGTATTACCGACATCACTTCACTTTGCAGGAAAAGCAACCTTTTTCTCGCAAAGAAAAAAATCTGCTCAGGACATATACTCGGTTCTTTCGAACTAACTGGTGAACCATGTCTTGTCTCTATCAATAAGAGCTATGACGAGGCAGCTTCTCCCAGCCACTCCGAATCCGTGGAAGTATCCTATGACCGTACTGCCTTATCTACAGGCTATGAGCTGCAGTTCACTCCTGTTGTCAAAGAAGAATCTTTTACAGATTCCCCCTGCATCCTCGTATGTGGACTTGGACTTTCCAACAAAGAACATGTTTTAGCTGTAGAGAACTGTGCCGGTGAAATAAATCTTCCTGTGGCAGGTTCAAGACCATGTGTCATGAACGCATGGCTCCCTGTAGATCGTCTTATTGGTGTCAGCGGTACTATATTAAAAAATAATCTTGCCATTCTTCTCGGAGTCAGCGGTGCTCCTGCTTTTTATACAGGCGTAGAAAAGTGCAAACATATTATCAGTATAAATACTGATAAAGACGCCCCGATCACCCAAAAATCCGACCTTGCTATTTGTGGGGACTGTACAGAAATATTTACCAAATTTTCAAAATTAGTTAAGGAGGAATATCAGCACAATGAATGAAAAACTGATTCATCCTGTGGATGAAAAATATATCAGTTTTCTTTCTGACGAATCCAAACAGGAAGGCTTTGCAGATACTATTTCATTTCCCTCTTCTCCGGAAGAACTGCTTCAGATCATCGCTTCCCCGCTTCCGGCTCCTATAACCTTTCAGGGTGCAAACACCGGAGTAGAAGGCGGAAGTGTTCCGCAGGGTGGCAGCATTATCAATTTTTCCAGAATGAACCATATTCGGGAAATCCAGAAACTTTCTGACACAGAAGGGTATGCCGTCGTGGAGGCCGGTGTGACTTTAGACCAGCTTGCACAGGAAATCCGGCGCAGTCTGAAAACTGATGATTATATATGGCCGCCTTCCCCCACTGAATCCAGCGCAACTGTAGGTGGTGTAATCGCAACCGGCGCCTATGGCATGACGTCTTGTTACTATGGCACTACAAACCTGTATCTTCGCGAGCTTACGCTTTTGCACAGCAACGGCCACACAGAAGTTCTGTCAGATATTCCCGAACCCTTCCAGCTTCCTGCCGGTACCTGTATTGTAAAAGCAACTCTGAAGCTTCTGAAACGCCCGGCAAACATATGCGGAGCCGCTTTCTTTTTTGATACAGAGAGCAATGCGCTGGCATGTGCCGACAAGCTGCAGAATTATGTTCCCGATAACAAAAATGTCCTGATAATTTCCATGGAATATATAGGAAATACGGCAATAAAAATGATAAATACCTCAAGAGAACTAATTTCTGTATTAAAGGATGTTCCCGCTCTTCCATCCGACGCAAAAGCAGTCATCTACGTGGAAATTGCAGGAAATGAAGAATCACAGGATGAAGCACTGATGGAGCTGATAGATATTACTTCGGAATACGGAAGTGATCCCGATATTGCCTGGGCACTCACCGGATATACGGAGATCCGCAAAATGCACAGCCTTCGGCATGCTGCAACAGAAAGTGTTATTCAGTTTATCGAGCGGAAACACCATGAAGACAAGCGGATTATCCGACTTGGTGTAAAGCCATTGTCCAGAGGACGCAGTTTTCAGGAAACCATCCTGTCTATCATACAGGCGCTGGAGGATGCAAATTTATGCGCCTCCATTTATGCACACATCAAGAATTCCGATATTCAGGTAAATTTCCTGCCTGAAAATTTTGAAGACTACCAAAAAAGCAAAAATATAGCAAATACATGGATTTGATTGTAAAAGAAAGCGAGGATTATATGAGTTCAAAACATTTTACATCATTTTATGAAAGCATGGAACGCTGCCCGATCATTGCAGCGATCAACAATGATTCTCTTCTGGAGGCATGCAAAACAGCACCCTGCGAAATTGTCTACATACTCTACGGCAATATCTGTACCATCGCAGATATCGTGGATGAAGTTGTTGCGGCAGGAAAAACCGCAATCGTTCATCTTGACCTAATCAATGGTCTTGCCAGCAGGGAGATCAGCGTTGACTTCATCAAAAAATATACAAAAGCAAGCGGTATCATCAGCACCAAACCGCAGCTTATAAAAAGGGGGAATGAACTGGAGCTTATCACTATTCAGCGATTTTTTATGCTGGATCGCCTGACTTACAACAATATCAAAAAGCATGTCAGAGAAACCTCTCCTGATATTGTTGAAATGATGCCAGCCGGGCTGACCAAAATGATCACCTATGCACTTGAGGAAATCAACGGCAAACCGCTGGTTGTCAGTGGACTTGTTCTGGATAAAAGTGATGTCATGGGTGCACTGTCTGCAGGAGCTATCGCCATTTCAACAACTAATGAGGAAATCTGGGCTACTCTTGACTAGAAAGGATGAAGCATATGACAAAGAAATCTAATATACGATGGGCTGTATTTCTTATCCTCTGGTTACTGGTAATTGCAACAATTATCCTCAATCTTGTGAACGGAGAGACGTTTAATGCGTTAATCATGACTCTTACCTCTTTTATTCTCGGTAATTTTGACTGGCTTTTCGCATTAATGGCATTTATCTGTGTTGTACTTGTTGTTGCAGCATATTTCTCACCTTTCGGAAATGTTCGTATCGGTGGAAGTAAAGCAAAGCCTATTCTGAACAAAACCAACTACATATGGATCGTACTCTGCACGATCATGGCTGCCGGAATTCTTCTCTGGGCCTGTGCGGAGCCAATGTATCACTATTACGCACCTCCGGGAAATATTACTCCGAAATCTCCGGAGGCAATCACCTTCCTTATGAAAGATATCTTTCTGGAATGGACCTTTACACCAATGTGCATTTATGGAATGCCTGCCATCCTTTTTGCTTTTCTTTTTTATAATGCAAAAAAGAAATACTCTATCGGTTCCATGCTTTTCCCTGCATTCAGCAGCAAAATGGCAGATAAGGCATCTCCTGTTATCGACTGTATCTGTCTTTTCGCACTGGTATGTGGTATGGCAGCAAGTATGGGATCTGCCATCTTTCTTGTAGCTGACGGAACGAGCAGTATCACAAATGGAGCAGTATCATCCACTCCTTCTACCTGGACGATCATCGCAGTTATCATTGTTGCAGCTTTTGTTACCTCCGCAATCTCCGGTGTTATGAATGGTATCCGTATCCTTTCAACTATTAACTCCAGAATTTACATGGTCTTAGGTCTTTTTGTATTTCTTTTTGGACCTACCGCTTATATCCTGAAGCTGACTGTTGAAGGCTTTGGTGCTTTCGTTTCCACCTTCTGCCAGTCCTCCCTCTTCATTTCTGCTGCTGACGGAGACGGCTGGGCAATGTGGTGGCCGGTATTCTATTGGTGCAACTGGATGGCGTGGATGCCTGTAACCTCCATTTTCCTTGGTAAGATTTCCAAAGGTTACTCAGTAAAAGAAGCAATCCGTGTTATCGTTGTATTCCCTGCTCTGTTTTCGGTAGCATGGCTCGGTCTTTTCTCAGCTTCTTCTGTATATTATGAACTGGCTGGCAAAGGAATTAACGATGCAATGCTTGCCGGAGGTACCGCTTCTGCTACCTATGCAGTTCTGAAACAGCTCCCGATACCGGTAATCAGTATTGCTGTATTCCTGTCAATCGTATTTGTTTCATTTATCACTGCATCAGATTCCAATACAAACGCGATGGCAGGTCTGTGTACCGATTCCATATCCGAAAACGACGCAGAGTCTCCTGCATGGTTAAAGCTTGTATGGGGTATTACCATTGGTGTCCTCTGTGTAATCTTTGTAAGAGCTTTCAAATCAACAGATGCACTGAAATATCTGTCCAACCTTGGTGGATTCCCGATTGTCTTTCTTTTGATCATTATTTCGATTTCTTTCATGAAGGTTATGTGCAATCCTGCCAAATATGATACCTTCACTGAAGACTATGATGAACTTGGACGACCAATTCCATCCAAACGCCTGAAATCCGAACAGGACGAAGAAAAAACACGAAAAAAAGAAGCAAAAACTCAAACTACATAATTAAACGAAGGAGGGCGCTGATATATATGGATTTCAACTACACATTTCATTATCGCTTATCCTATCAGGAAGCCTATGATACATTTTATCTTCTAGCTACAAGATTAACCCGTAAGAAAAAAATAATCTATGGCATACTCCTGACTGCCATTGCAGTCCTGTCCTTGGTCTTCTATGGTTTGGATACACGCAAAGTCCATCTTTGTCTTCTTGCCATATTTGCAGCAGTCCTTCTCTTTTATTTACTTTACTATCCTGTTTTTTCCGCACGGAAGGGGGCTGCAAAGGTCGCAAAGCTCAATGGAAATTACCAATTCACAGTCAATCAGCTTGGTCAGATCACTCTCCCTCAGTCCCGGGATACCCAAACCGGACATTGCATCGTGACGCTTGGCGAAGACAAGCACAGCCGTGTTCTTGAAACAGATACCATATATGCAATCCGTGCAGATTCGCAGACTACCTTATGTCTTCCTAAACGGATTCTGAAAAATGGGCAGAAAGAGAACCTCGATCAGATGTTTCATAAATTACTGCACTGATCACAAAAAGCGTATCGAACTTATCGTTCGATACGCTTTCTTATTTTATAATATTTCATCCTTCAGCCTTCGGAAATCCTTATTTGCCCCAAATACAGAAATCAGTGGCGTTACCTTTATAAAACATTCTATTTTCTGTTCAAATATAAATTCTTTTAATTTCACGTATTCCACGGATGTACATACACAATCCATTTGAATTCTTGTCTTGTCCGTGTATGCTCCGATAACCTCATGACTTGTCATAGATTTATGCAGGATCTCGATCATAAATCTCCGAATTTCTGACGTTTCTTCTCCTATAATCTGAACATCATAAAGTGATGGACCATTAAATATAATATAATTCATTACATTTACCGTTATAAGCTGCCCTACAAATGCATAAGCAAGCTTGTCTAACGAAAAAACTGTCAGCATGAAAAACATGATACAGCTGTCAGCGCCCAACATGATATACCTGATCTCACCACTTTTGAAAAACAGCTTTTTTAATATCTTTGACAGTGTATCCATCCCACCATAAGAATAGCCTATTCTGAGAACAATCCCGGCACCTCCGCCATACAACACACCAAACAAAGCTACCGCAATCAGTCTTTCCTCCAAAACAACAGATATTGTCATATGATTCAATATCCACAAAACTGCCGGATACAATACAGACAAAAACAGAATACTTCTCACCTCTGCTATCCCAAGTACAAAAAAAGTTGTAGCAAGGATCAGAAGTGTAATCCCATAATATATGATTGCATAATTAATACCTGTCCAGTTTTCGAGTACCATAGATATTCCGGCGATTCCTGTCACCGGAAAGCCATTAGGCAGCGCCACCCAGTTTACAGCAATACTGCACAAAGCACAGCTCAGTATCATAAGTCCTACTTTTTTCAGTTTTTCCACCATACCTTTGCCCTCTTCTGCTTTATCAGAATCTGCTCAATGTGTTTCTTGTCATATCCATAGTTATCGGTGTCACAGATATAAGCCTGTCCTGACAGACTGTCTGGATGTCACTTCCCCTGTGAAGCTTTTCCTCGTCAACATCAATTGAAAAGCTTAAACAATATGGCTTACTCCAGTCTCTTTCAGGTGGTCTGCGCAGTACATAATAATTCTGGTTTTCTACAAACGTCATTCGATAGCCTTTAACATCAATGTCTCCTGCCGGAATATTAATGTTAAGGAAACGATATGCTTCGTTTTTCTTTTCATATACTTCTTCCAGAACTCTTCCAATCCACAGCTTTGTTGCTTCCGTTGCCTTACCGAAACCTACTGACTCGGAAGAAGTGGCCATAATATCTTCTGCTTTTGTTTCTAATGAAACAGCCATAACAGGTATACCCTCACTGCTTGCCTCAAATGCTGCTCCTAGCGTACCGCTGCATGTCAGTGCCAGCCCCATATTGCAGCCAAAATTAATTCCACTAATCACCAGATCCGGTGGTGTCTCCATAATCTCCATCAATCCAAAGGCGGCACAATACCCGGGAGATCCATTCACCGCATAAGCTTCTACATTTTTCATTGCATAGTCTACCTTTTGGATGATTCCCGCATTTTTTGTTCTTGGGTATGCCCTTCCCATTGCTGTCTGCTGTGTTACCGGCGCTACTACTATAACATCTCCAAATTCTTTTGCAGCCATCACCGCCGCCCGTAATCCCACTGACTGTATTCCGTCATCGTTTGTAATCATAATCTTATGTTTTTTCATAGGTGTTCTCCTGCTTCATAAGCAGAAAAAAGGCATTCTCAACACACTAGTGTCAGGAATACCTTTCTCTCTTTCTCTACGGTTTTCTATAGATAAATTATAGCATCTGTCTGATTACTGTGTCAATCAAATTCAATACATTGCACAGCCTGAAAAATGAAATTTTAAATTCCTCTCCAGCGTGCGGACTGCATGTGAGTATCCACTGGATTCTTAACATACAGCCCCTCCTGAAGTCATCACTTTATCATTCTCTTCTCACCGGGAATCCTTTATGACTTTTGTATTTCTTCTATGGTATAGCCTGTATACTGGGCTATTTTTTCTACCGGCTCACCAGCACTTAACATCAACCCAATAATTTCCTTTGCCTTACTCTCTTCACCAGCTTCAAACTCCGCCTTCCGAAGTTTTTTCTCTTCCTCTTCTTTGTCATACTCGAATATGCTCATCGCAATGACCTCCGATTTGTTTTTCCTGAGAAATTCCATCTCTTTTGTATATTTACGTACCCGTGCCACATACTGTGCATATTCTCTCAATATTTGACACTGTTCCATCAGTTCATTATTATGACCTTCATTGATATTCAGGGTAACTACTTTTAATTCCAGTCTCGGTTCCCCAATCAGATTTTCATATGCCTCATACTTATAGAAAATATGCTTTGAATTTATAGTACTATTTGCTCTAAAACATTTCAAGAAGAAATAATTCATATTTTAAACATCGGGGACCTGTTTCCGGAAATACAGCCTTCATGGTGTAGTATTCGATAAAGGGCTATAAACAATATAACTCTGCACAAGATATGCTGACGGCTTCAGAGTCCGGAAGTACTAATGATATGTTCTGTCTGCTAAATACATGCATCAAAAATATATAACTCGCTGACGCTCAGACAATATATTTTTGATACATAACGCAGACATTCCATCTCAAAGTACTTCCATGAACTCTTGCAGAAGTCAGACAATCTTTGTGCAGAGTTTTTGTTTTACAGCCAGTTATCGAGAAATCTCCACCATCCTCCCTGTATTTCCGGAGACTCAGGGAAGCCCCGGGGCCGCGTTCCGCTACCCCGGATAAAGTACGGGGAGAAATAGCTGGATAAAAAGAAAGACTCCAGCGAGCGAGCTGCCTGTGAGTATCCTCTGGATCTGGCTCGCTTGAAGAACTTCGTTCAGATACCGGATTATGCAGGGCTTTGTGTTGATACATAAAATATCGCTGTTTGAGCATCTGTGATGCGAGTTCGATATTTTATGTATCGTTTTTAACAAAGTTCTGTATATCCTGGTATCTTAGAAGTTCTGATTTGAGCCAGCTCCAGAGGATCCTTCACAGGCAGCCCTCCTCCTGAAGTCTTCACTTTATCATTCTCTTCTCACCGGGAATCCTTTATCACTTTTTTATCTGTCCATAATATGCATTCGCCCCGTGTTTCCTGTAGTAATGTTTATCCTGCAATTCCTGCGGTGCCGGTTTTACCTGCGGATTGATCAGTTCACAGCGGCATGCCATCTTCGCCACTTCCTCAAGCACAACTGCATTGTGAACTGCCTCATGTGCATCTTTGCCCCATGTAAACGGTCCATGATTCTTGCAGAGTACTGCCGGAACAGCTTCATAATCAAGGTCTTTGAAATAATCTGCGATCAGTACACCCGTATTCTTTTCGTATGCTTCCTCAATCTCCTCTTTTGTCAGATTACGTACACATGGAACTTCTCCGTAAATATAGTCCGCATGAGTCGTACCATAGCATGGAATCGCTCTCCCGGCCTGTGCCCAGCTCGTCGCCCATTCAGAGTGTGTATGTACGATTCCACCGATCTTCGGAAATGAATTATAAAGAACCACATGTGTTGGTGTGTCTGATGACGGATTATATTCACCCTCGACTTTGTTTCCATTCAGGTCAACAACTACCATATCTTCCGGTCTGAGTTTATCATATTCCACACCACTCGGCTTGATTACAAACAATCCCTTTTCACGGTCAATGCCGCTGACATTACCCCATGTAAATGTGACCAGCCCGTATTTCGGAAGATCCATATTAGCTTTATAAACTTCTTCTTTTAATTTTTCGAGCATAATTTTCTCCTTTACAAAGAACGTAAATCGCCATTCATTTCTTTCACAGCAACTTACGTTCTTAATCTTCATTTTGTCTTATTACCAGATTTTTGATTCTACCGCTGCTCTCTCGATCGGCAGTCCCGTCAGATATCTGTCCATAAATTCATTAAATCCTTTGACACCTTCCGGTTCCGGATCCAGTGTGCTTCCTTCATTTCCTGCAAATACACGGTTGTCCAGGAACTCATCCAGAGTCTCGCCGTCCTTCCTGTCCACAAGGTACGCAGCCAGAAGCGCAATACCCCAGGCACCGCCCTCACCTGCGGTTGACATAACAGATACCGGTGCATTCACTGCATCTGCAAGAATCTGCTGTCCGACACCTTTGGTCTTGAACAGTCCGCCGTGTCCTAAAAGTCTGTCGATCTTGACATGCTCCTGATCGATCAGAATATTTAAACCTACCCGCATTGCTCCGAGACAGGTATAAAGATTCGTTCTCATAAAGTTTGCAAGTGTGAATTTACTTTCAGGAGAACGTACAAACAACGGTCTTCCTTCTTCAAATCCTGTCATATGCTCTCCTGAGAAATAACAGTAGGACAAAAGTCCGCCGCAGTCCGGATCACCCTCCAGAGCTTTATTATAAAGAGTTCCAAACAGTTTGTTCATATCCACTTCCATACCCATTGCTTCTGCAAATTCTTTAAATACATTTACCCATGCATTCAGATCAGAAGTACAGTTGTTGGAATGTGCCATGGCAACTGCATCACCAGCCGGTGTTGTTACCATATCGATCTCTTTGTATGGTTTGGAAAGTGCTTTTTCCAGAACGATCATGGCAAATACAGAAGTACCTGCGGAAACATTACCAGTGCGCTGTTTTACACTGTTGGTCGCTACCATACCGGTTCCTGCATCACCTTCCGGCGGGCACATCGGAATGCCTGCTTTGAGTTTGCCTGTCGGGTCAAGGAATCTCGCACCTTCTTCAGTCAGAGTACCTGCATCCTGTCCGGCAACCATGACTTCCGGCATAATATCACGAAGTTTCCACGGGAATCCATAAGGCTCTACCAGTTTGTCAAATTTCTCTACCATCTCCTGGTTGTAATCTTTTGTCGTGGAGTCAATCGGAAACATACCTGCCGCATCACCGATACCAAGAACTCTTTTTCCGGTCAGCAAACGATGCACATATGCTTCCAGAGTGCACATATAATCGATGTCTTTTACATGCTCTTCTCCGTTCAGGATTGCCTGATACAGATGTGCAATACTCCATCTCTGTGGAATATTATACTGGAAAAGTTCCATCAGTTTCCCGGAAGCTTCACCGGTAATATTATTTCGCCATGTGCGGAACGGTACCAGAAGCTTTCCTTCTTTATCAAACGGCATGTAGCCATGCATCATGGCACTGATTCCAAGTGCTCCGACGCTGGTAAGCTCCACGTCATATTTTTCCTTTACATCCTTCACAAGGTCGCTGTAACAGCCCTGCAGACCTTTATGAATATCATCCAGAGAATATGTCCAGACACCGTTTTCGTAGCGGTTCTCCCAATCATAGCTTCCGGATGCGATCGGATTGTATTTATCATCCACCAGAACTGCTTTGATTCTTGTAGATCCGAACTCGATTCCAAGCGCTGTTTTGTTATTTAAAATTGCTGTCTTTGCTTCATTTACACTCATTTTGTAAATCCTCCCGAATGTTTTGATTGTCACATCCGCTTTGTTATTACTGTCCACTTCATTCGCAGTAACTCTTTATTTTCTGAATACAAGCTCATTCCATCTCAGCTCATTCTTGAAATTGCGGATAGTCGTATCTTTGTCAATGTAGACAGCTTCAATTCCCATTGCAGCAGCCCAGTCACCCATCTGTTCTGCTGTAAGGTCATAGGAAAATGCAGTATGGTGAGCACCGCCGGCAAGGATCCATGCCTCAGCTCCTGTTGCCAGATCCGGCTGCGGAGTCCAGAATGCGCTTCCTACCGGAAGTTTCGGCATCGGTTTTTCTGTCTTCTTGCACTCAACATCATTGATGATCAGACGGAATCTGTCACCAAGATCGATCAGAGAAGTTGCAATTGCCGGGCCTGTCTTGGAGGTAAACACCAGTCTTGCAGGATCCTCTCTGTCACCCATAGAAAGCGGGCATACTTTGATACCGATCTTACCGTCAGCGATGGTCGGGCAAACTTCCAGCATATGTGACTGAAGAATGCCTTCCTTACCCGGAACAAGATTGTATGTATAATCTTCCATGAAAGAAGTTCCCTTCGCATCCTTCACACCTGCAGTCATGATTTTCATCAGACGTACCATTGCCGCTGTCTTCCAGTCACCTTCGGCGCCAAATCCATATCCCTTCTCCATGAGCCGCTGCATTGCCAGTCCCGGAAGCTGCTGTAAGCCGCCAAGATCGCCGAAATGAGTAACGACTGCCTGGTAATTCTTTTCTTCCAGAAATCTCTCAAATCCGATCTCAATTGCTGCCTGTACTGCTACATGACGTTTGAATTCTTCCGGGTCTCTGCCCTCAAGAAGAATGTCATATTTATTATAATATTCTTCGACTAAAACATCAATATCGCCTTTTGAAACATCCTTCACATAATCGCACACTTCATTGATCGGATAAGCATCGACTTCCCATCCGAATTTGATCTGTGCTTCTACTTTATCACCTTCGGTAACGGCTACGTTTCTCATATTATCGGCAACACGGCATACACGGATATGACTGCTTTCCATGATTCCGACTGCGGTACGCATCCAGGATGCCAGTCTCTCCTGTACTTTCTTATCAGCCCAGTGTCCGACGATTACTTTTCGCTCGATTCCCATACGGGTAACAATATGACCGTACTCTCTGCCACCATGTGCAGACTGGTTCTCATTCATGAAATCCATATCGATCGTGTCATACGGAATTTCCTGATTGAACTGTGTGTGCAGATGGCACAGAGGTTTTCTGTATTCTTTCAGACCGAGAATCCATGATTTTGCCGGTGAAAAGGTATGCATCCATGTAATCACACCTGCACATTCATCGTCATCATTTGCCTCGTTGAATGTTTTACGGATCAGCTCATTTGTGATCAGAGTCGGCTTCCATACCAGTTCAAACGGAAGTGCACCGGATTTGTTCAGTTCTTCTACAATAATTTTGGAATGTTCTGCTACTTTTCTTAAGCACTCATCTCCATAAAGGTCCTGTGAACCTGTGCAGAACCAGAATTTATAATTTTTTCCTGTAAGCATAATTCAAGATCCTCCAGTTTTCATATACTGCCATTTTAGGTATACTATCATTCCTGACAGCTCGAGTACATTGTATTTTCTAAAGAATATTCTAATTTTCTAATATCTCACGATTTTTTCTTTTTCGCAGATGCCAGTACAGACTGGATAACAATGAAGAAGCAGAGCAGTGCGGAAAGTACGATTCGTACCCACCAGCTTGATAAAGTACCCTGAGCAGTGATCAGACTGGAAATCGTTCCTTTGATCAGTACACCGAACATAGATCCGATTGGGGTACCAACACCGCCAGAAAGAAGTGTTCCACCAATAACTGCTGACGAGATTGCATCCATTTCAAGGCCTTTTGCCTGCTCTACGAAACCTGCGCAGCTGTTCAGGCAGAAAAGGAATCCGCCGAGGCCTGCAAGAAAGCCATCCAGTACATAAGCGCGGAACATTGTTTTCTTTACATCAAGGCCCATCATAAGGGCACTCTGTCTGTTTCCACCGATTGCATACAGTTTACGTCCGAATTTAAAATATTTCAGAAGGATGGCAATGATCAGAACTACAACAATTGCGATCACAACTGTCGGCGGTATATATGCCGGGATAAATTTTCCTTTTTTGTTTGTGGAGCCAAATGGCATATAGAATCTGTAATTTGCCCATTTCAAAAATAATTCATTCTTAATGGAAATCATATCGGTGCTGATGATTGCTGTCATGCCACGTCCGAAGAACATACCTGCAAGTGTTACGATAAATGGCTGGATGCCCATATAGGTTACCAGGAATCCCTGTACGATACCAAAAGCAAGGCCGATCAAAAGTGCTGCAAGTACCGCAACATATGCGCTTACCCCTTTGTTTTCCATAAGGTCTGCCATAACCATGCAAACAAGCGCTGTTACGGAACCAACAGAAATATCAATACCACCTGTGATCATAACGATCGTCAGTCCACAGGAAATTACAAGAAGACCTGCGTTAGATACAAAAAGATTCAGAAACATCTGCGGTTTAGCAAAACCTTTGTCTGCAAAAATCACCATACCTGCTGCATACATAACGAAAAACAGGACAATTGTGATCAGCAGCAGAAATCCGGTACTTGTCATTTTCTTTTTCTGTTTCATTATTTCTGACCTCCTTCTGCTGCAACGGAAACTTTTTTGCTTCTGTGGCTTTCTACGAATTTCTTAAATACATCACTCTGTAAAGTAACAATGATAATAACAACGATTGCCTTGTAAACAGGAAGCTGATCAGCTTTTACATTCATTGCATACAGAGTAGTTGTCAATGCCTGGATTGTATAAGCTCCAATTACGGAACCAATCAGGCTGAACTTACCGCCGCCGAGGAAGTTGCCGCCAAGTGCAACAGCAAGGATGGCATCCATTTCAAGGTTCAGTCCGATATTATTTGCATCTGCAGAATAGATACGGCTGGATGCTACGAGACCGGCGATCCCTGCAAGCACACCGCAGATCACATAAGTCAGGAATTTAATCATTGTAGAATTCAGACCAACCAGTCTTGCTGCCTTACCATTGATACCAACACTTTCAATATAAAGTCCGAGAGCTGTTTTTTTCAAAATGAGCGCAACGATCATAACTGTTACGATTGCAAAGAGTACCGGTGTCGGAACCGGGGATTTACCGATATATCCACCTGCCATCTGGAAAGACGGTACACGGATATAAGTAATCTGTCCGTTGGTAACAAGCTGTGCGATACCACGTCCTGCAGTATAAAGGATCAGAGTTGCGACCATCGGCTGGATATTCAGTTTGGCTACCAGCAAACCATTGAATGCGCCGCACAGTGCAGAAGCAAGAAGCGCTGCCACAACTGCAAGAATAATAGAATTCTGATAAGCTGTTACAGAAGATGCTCCACCTGATAAAATCTGGCAGCACACAGCTGCTGCAACCGCCATAACCGCACCAACACTGATATCCTGTCCACCGGATGCCGCCGTAACAAGCGTCATACCAACAGCAAGAATAACAAGTTCTGATGCACGGTTGATAACGTCAATAACATATCCGTAAAGAACGCCGTTTCGAATTGTAATATTAAAGAAATCCGGTGTTTTGATCACATTGATCAGAAGAACCGCGATCAGACACACGATAGGAAGAAAAAGTCTCGCATGTGTGATCTTTTTTAATTTACTGTTATTCATTCTTATCGTCACCTCCTGCAATTGCTTTCATGATATTGCTCTGTGAAAGCTCACTTTCTTCCAGTTCGCCTACTTTTTCTCCATCACGGAGAACCGCCATTCTGGAACATGTACGAAGCATCTCTTCTACCTCTGATGAGATAAAGGTTACTGCCATTCCCTGATCGGCCAGATCCAGGACGATCTTCTGGATTTCTGTCTTTGTACCGATGTCGATGCCTCGTGTCGGTTCATCCAGAATCAGATATTCCGGATTTGTCAGAAGCCAGCGTCCAAGGATAACTTTCTGCTGGTTGCCACCGGAAAGACTCTTGATCGGAGTTTCACGGCTTGCTGTCTTGATCTGCAGCATATCAATATACTTATCTGCCGCTTCTTCCATCTCTTTGCGGCTCATCGGGTGGAACATGCCTTTCTTTGCCTGCATTGCAATAATAATATTTTCTCTTACAGAAAGGTCTGCGATAATTCCCTCTGCCTTGCGGTCTTCCGGAAGGTACGCCATACCAAGTTTCATCGCATCCAGAGGACTGCTGATTTTTACTTCTTTTCCGTTTACTTTCAGTGTACCGGAATCTGCTTTATCTGCACCGTAAATGGAACGAACCAGTTCAGAACGTCCGGATCCAAGAAGTCCGGTAAGTCCGATTACTTCTCCTTTATTTATCTTAAGGTCAAACGGTTTGATCGTTCCTTTATGCCCGATACCCTTTGCTTCAATAACAGGTGTATCTGAGAAGACTTTTTTATCCTTATGGTCTCCCTTGATATCTGCCAGATCATCAAAATCTTTACCCATCATCTTGGCAACCAGCATAACTCGCGGAAGATCTTTCGTTTCATATTCTCCTACAAGTTCTCCGTTTCGAAGGACTGTGATCCTGTCACAGACTGCATATACCTGTTCCAGGAAATGTGTGACAAAAATAATTCCTACGCCTTCACCGCGGAGCCGGCGCATCAGCACAAACAGTTTCTCAACTTCTTCATCATCCAGAGAAGAAGTCGGCTCATCCAGAATCAGTACTTTACATTTCATATCAACAGCACGCGCAATCGCGATCATCTGCTGAATTGCCACAGAGCATTCATCCAGCATCTGTGTCGGCGGAACATTGATATTCAGACTTTCCAGAAGCTTTGCAGAACGTACATTCATTTCCTTCCAGCTGATCATTCCTGCCTTGTTTCTCGGTTCACGACCAATAAACAGATTTTCCGCAACGGTAAGGTTCGGACAAAGGTTTACCTCCTGATATACGGTACTGATACCGTTCGCCTGTGCCTCCTGTGGTGAGTGATTGATGATATCTTTATTTTCACCATTCATATGAATGGAACCACTTTCGAATTCATGTACACCGGTCAAAACTTTGATCAGTGTTGATTTTCCGGCTCCGTTTTCTCCCATCAGTGCATGGATCTCACCTTTTCGAAGTGTAAAATCCACATGGGAAAGGGCACGGACACCGGTGAAATTTTTACTTATATCACGCATTTCCAAAACAATGTTTTGTTCCATTTTCTTTCCTCCATTCCCTGTTTTCTTTCATTTTTCCATTTATTTTGCCTGTTTTTGAGCGCAAAAGGGGCGTGGCCCATAAAATCCTTCTAATCTGGATCCTGTTCCACGCCCCGGGCTCATTACTTATAACTATGCTTCAGTTTAATTTCAAGTTATTCAAGATTAGTATGCACGTCCGTCGATAATTTCCTGAGTGATCGGTGTGATGTCATAATCTGTTCCATCGATTGTAACTTTTGTTACAGTATCGTCAGCTGCAAATGCAACTTCATCCACATATGCCTGTTTGTCAACATCTTCGCCGGCTTCCAGTTTCTGGATGATTTCTTCTACACGTGGTCCGTGAAGTGGGTTACACTCTGTATCACATGTGATCTCGCCGGAAAGTGTCTGTGTAAGACCTGCGTTTGTTGTATCGAAAGACATTACAAGAATCTGGCCTTCTTCGCCGCCAACTTCGTATCCTGCTGCTTTGATTGCATCGATTGCGCCGAATGCTTCATTATCGTTCTCGCAGTATACAACGTCGATGTCATCACCACTCTGTTTCAGGATAGATTCCATAACTTCCTGTCCTTTAGCCTGTGTGAATTCACCGGACTGCTGAGCAAGTGTTGTCCAGTTGTCATGAGCTTCTACAGCTTCATCAAATCCTTCTGTACGTCCGATCTGAGCAGATGCTCCGATGGTTCCCTGAATATCAACAAGATTGATTTCTTCATCGCCGCGGCCTTTTGCTTCCAGATATGCATCCAGCCACGCCATTGCTTTCTGACCTTCAAGTTTGAAATTAGATCCTACCCATGCGGTGTAGAGACTGTCGTCAGATACATCTACCATACGGTCAACGATGATAACCGGGATTCCTGCATCTTTTGCTTCCTGAAGAACAGTGTCCCAACCGGTCTCAGTTACAGGTGCAAGTACGATATAGTCAACTTCCTGCTGAATGAAGTTACGGATTGCTGTAAGCTGATTTTCCTGTTTCTGCTGCGCATCATCAAAGATCAGCTCATATCCGTTTTCTTCTGAGAAAGTAGATTTCATGGACTCTGTGTTTGCAGTACGCCAGTCAGATTCTGCTCCTACCTGTGAGAAACCAACTGTAATTGTGTCGTCATCCGCTGCCATTACGTTCACTGCGGAAAGTCCTGCAAGCATTGATACTGCCAAGAGTGCTGTCACCATTTTTTTCTTCATTTTGTAATCCTCCCTTTACATTTGTTCGTGTTTTTTAATATGGTTTTATTATAACAATTTGTTACGAAAACTCCATGGATTATTTTCGGAAAAAAGTTCATACTTTTATTCTTTTATCTGTCTTAATTTTAACAAGTTGGATTTTTTACGATTTCGGTTGAATATTTTTTCCAAGGCGGATCTCCACGGTAGTACCAACACCTTCTTTAGAAGAAATCGTCATTCCATACCCCGGTCCATAGTACAAAGCAATTCGTTCCGCTACTGCCGCAAGCCCGAATCCGGCTCTTTCACCCGTACGTATTGCCTCCTGCACTTCATGCAGTCTCTCCGGTGTCATTCCCTGTCCGTTATCACTGACTGTAAGAACAATTGCGTTCTCTTCTTCCCTGCCGGTTATCGTAATCTTACCTTTACCACGGCGATTTTTTATTCCATGATAAAGGGCATTTTCTGCCAGAGGCTGAATAGAAAGTTTCGGAACCTGTATTACATCCATTTCTTTTGGTATGGACAATTCAAATTCCAGAATATCATGATAACGGAACTGCTGAATTTCCAGATAACTCAACGTATGCCGTTTCTCTTCCGAAAGAGGAATGATATCATTTCCCTTGGAAAGTGATGTTCGGAAGAAAATCGAAAGACTGGAGATCATCTCCACCGCATCTTCCGTCATACCACCTTCGATCAGCCAGACGATCGTATCCAGTGTATTATATAAGAAATGCGGATTCACCTGCGCCTGAATCAGCTGCAGTTCTATCAGATGCTGCATTTCCTTCTCCTGCCGGACATTCTCCAAAAGCCCGCTGATCCGATGTGCCATCTTATTGATTCCCTGATCCAGTTCCTCAATCTCCACAATCTCTGCACTTACCGGAAGAACATCAAAATTTCCGCGACCGACTTTCTTTACCTTATCTAGCATCTCCGTCACTGGACGGATGATTCCTCCTGTCAGGCGGAACGATCTGCGCATCAGGATTCCAAGCGTTGCAAGCAGTAACACTGCCATTCCTGAGATCAGGATTTTGACTCTATGCGTCAGACTTGTTTCCACCTGTACCAGGTACATGGACTCATTATAAATATAGTTCTGCATCTCCTGCATGATCAGACCTGTAATAATACGAATGTTGCTGTCCATAAATTCCATTCGCCTGTCATACTCTTTGATCTCCATCAGCTGGACCATTCGTTTCTTCAGATTATCCAGATAAGCATCCAGACTGTTCAGACACTTCACCCCACTGGCATGATATGTATTCTGACGCAGCTTCTCCATGATATTCTGAGCATCTTCTACCTGTCCCAGTACATCATCCAGTTCACTGGCTTCCTTTGAACCGATTGCCAGATAATACATTTCCAGATCCAGCTCATCCTTAAAGCTCAGATTAAATTTACTGCTGACAGCCAGATTCTCTGACAGTTTATTATACTGTCCGGCATACTGCCAGAAGATCAGAAGCAAAATAGCCAGCAGGCACGCCATTGGAATCATCGTACTAAAAAGCAAACGGTTCATTTTTTTCTCAAGCCCCATCTGCTTTTTTACTTTGGGAACTACGCCTCTCATGCTTTATCCTCCCGTACTTTACGGTAATCGCTCGGCGTCATGCCCTGTGTCTTTTTGAACAGATAACTGAAATAATGTGCATCTTTATAACCGATTTCTCCCGCAATCTCACTGGACCGCATACCGGTACATCGAAGAAGTTCTTTTGCCTTATTCATACGCAATGAAGTTAGATATTCAATAAAAGTCTGCCCCATATTCTGGCTGAACAGCGCGCTGAAATGGTTTGCGCTGACATTCGCAACATTTGCAACTGTATTTAAGGAGATTTCCTCCTCCATATAATGACTCTCAATAAAATCCACCGCAGTTTTCAGAATACTGCGGTTTTTATTTCCGGAGTTCTGATCCCGGATCGTGATAGCCTGAGAGACCATTTTTTCTGCGTATGCAATAGCACTTTCTATATTTTTTCCGCTCTCCGCAAGGATTTCCTCTGTATTTTCCGGTTCCATTCCTTCTGTATCGCAACCCAGACCTTTCAGAAAAGTAATCACCGAAAAACGTACATTCAGAATCACATAATTTCTGAATACAAGTGATTCCATCGGTTCCTGCCCGATTGCATAGAAATAGTCCTTTACAAAGTTTTCGGTTTCTTCCTGAATACCATTGCTTAAAAACTTCTGCAAAATAGCCGGATTCAATGCATTAACATCTACTTTTTTCAGATAGGCATTATCATTTGTATCTGCTTGACCACTGCGATGCTCCATCATTTCCATCTCATCATAGTAAAGAATATTTTCAACATACAGATATCTCTGTGAAAAAGCTCTGGATGCTGTGTGATAACTTTTCTTTATCTGGCTCAGTCGTTCAACAGGCTGTCCCACTGCAAGGAACCATTCTCTTTTGCTTTCTTTCCGCTTCAGGATTCCCTGAATTTTTCCCACGCATTCTTTTGTAATTTCTTTTATGCTTTCTTTCTGTCCTTTAAGCAGGACACCGTAGGAAAAAATATTACTTCTAAAAAGCATTGCTGACGGATGCCCTGAGAAAAATTCTTCCAGCATTTCCAGTGACTCTGCCTCCCACTCGGAATAGCCTTCCTTCTGACCTGAAAAATCCTCCTCGGAATTCATCGTAAAAATCAGGATATTATATGCCTCTGCTACAATATCCACTCCCAGTTTCTCAGCTTTTTTATATACCTCCATCATATCCATAGAGCCACGTACCAGTGCTTCAAAAAAATCCCGACTGCTGTTTTTCTCATAAGCCTGCATTTCTCTCTGGAATTTCTCATAGTATTCTTTCTGTGTCTTTTCGTGTTCATAACGGCTTCGTATTTCAGAAAGCCTCTCGATCAATGCATTTTTTGTAATCGGTTTCAGAAGATAATCCTCAACTCCGATGTTGATTGCCTGTTTTGCATAATTAAAATCATCATATCCGCTAAGAATAACAATTTTAAGTTCTGGAAGTTCTTTCTTTGCCAGCTTTGCAAGCGTCAATCCATCCATAAACGGCATTTTTATATCGGTAATCAGAAGATCCGGTTTCTGCCTGATCAATAATGGAAGTGCCATCTCTCCATCCGCAGCTTCTCCCACAAGTTCAAAGCCAAGTTCTTCCCACGGAATCATACGTTTAATGGTCTCTCTTACAATGACCTCATCTTCTGCCAGAAAAATCTTTAACATTGCTCCACCCCTCTTATTGCTTTTCATTATATAGAGTCTCTGCTATATACTATACCAGTTCCTTTTTTGTCAGACAAGTTCCTTTTTTGTCGCAATTTTGCAGTACTGTTTTTAGAAAAATTTAATACTTCAATCTCTTTGCCGATGTGGATATGTGTGGTATGATATTGCCAATCTGAAAAATGGGTGTAAATCCTGATATAAATTTGTTTCATATGGAGATAAATGATGAGTAAAACAGAATTTCTTGATATTTTATATAATCAGCTTTCCGGTCAGATGCCGGAAGGAAGTGTTGCTGCTCATGTGCAGTATTATCGCAATTATATCGAAGACGAACAGCAAAAAGGCCGTACCGAAACCGATATTTTAAATGATCTCGGAGATCCCCGCCTGATTGCCCGGACGCTTCTTGATACAGAAGTCGGTGCCGGCAATCCGCAGAACGGAAGCACATATTCTGCTATATACAATGAAGCAGATTCCGATTATAACGAATATGACAGCTCCGATTCCGCCCGGGGGCATGTTAAGAAGCACAGCTTTAAGCTGGATCTTTCCACATGGTACGGTAAAGTTGCTGTCATTTTGATTGCTGCTGTCGTATTACTTCTGCTGGTTACGATTCTCGGTATCCTGATCCCGGTTGTGATCGTTGCCGGTGTAATTATGTACATCGTTTCGCAGTTTCGTAAACAATAGCTTTTTATGCTGTTTTCTTTGTCATAAAGGATACGAATCTTACATGCTGATCCATCTTGTCGCCAATCATTCCGATTACTTTTCCCATGGTAAATGCGGCAAGGATCGTACCGATTCCGAGTCCGTCCAGATGTCCGAGGATACTTAAGGTCATCAGTGCAGTTACTGTAAGACAGGTAACATCATATCCTATCTTGATTCTGGAGTATTGTACTTTCGTGATATCTGCCAGCTCTCTCGGGAACAGGTCTGTCGGAATGATCGGCAGGCCGCAGCGGTTGGAAAGTGCGATTCCGATGCAGAGAAGCAGATAACTGATAATGAAATAAATGACCCGGTATCCGATTGCAGTCGGCAGCACATTAATCCACCTCTCATGTACATCGAGCATTTCGCTGAATGCAAATCCAACAACAAAACTGAAAAGATACGGTGCGACAAATTTCTTTCGCATGATCATCAGGGATAATACCAGCAGTCCCTGGAAAATATAGGTCCAGGTGCCGAGGGAAACCTTCGTAAATACTTCTGAGAATGCATATGGTACGCTGGAGATTGCAGAAATTCCGGATCCGGAATACAGCATCAGCACAACACCCAGACTGTTGATCAGTACAACCACCAGCAATGCCAGTTCGCCCCGCAACACCGGCAGGTTTTGTTTCTTTTGTGTCTCGTATTCTTCTGTCAATTTATATTCCTCCATAACTATTGATTTTCGCCTTGTCTATCTTAGCACTCTGATATTCTTTTTTAAAGATACAAAATCTGAAATCTGAAAAAATATCGAACGCTTCTCTTTGACAGTTGAATACAGCGTTTACACTCTTTGTTCTATCCTTCCAGGTTTTCTTCTTTCATTAAAAATCAGCCAGTAGTTTCTCTCCATTCTACAGCCCGAATCTCTTCTGCACAATCTCTGCCAGAATTTCCGCTGTTCCCCGAACCCCTAGCATACTGGAATCGATCATAATCTGTTTGCTGTCCGGATCTCCCAGGGCATACTTTGCATAGCGTTTGTGATATACGGTTCGTGCCTTATCGACCTTATAGATCATTTTTGTGGCTTCTTCCGGTTTCATCTTGAGTACTTCCACACAGTTTTTATAACGTGCATCTACCGGCGCATAAATATATATATTTAAAACATTTCTGTGATCACGGAAAATATAATCGGCACATCTTCCTACAATAATACAGGATTCCTTTTCTGCCATCTCACGGATGACCTGTTTCTGCACATTATAGATTTCATCCTGCTTCGCGATCGAATCGGAGCCCAACGGAAGCAGCATGGAAAGCAGCTTATGGCTCCATGCCGACTCATGCGACTTCCAATCAGGCAATCCAGCAGATGTACATCAATGGACATTTCTGTTACGCCTATAAATTTGGCATCATTACAAATGGTCTTGGCATCGTCCGTGACATTACTTTTTATAACAAAGACTTCCTTCAGGCTCATCCGGATATCGTTGTTGAAAAGAAATCTGATTCTCCAGATGAATACAAATCTTGGAGATGCCGCCTTTGATGCCATTAAAATCTACAAGACCCTCTTTGAAGAAATTGGATTTCAGAAGGCTTTTATCCCCCTGAAGACAAAGCTCACCATAGAAGGGATTGACTATACTGTAAATGAAAACGGCATTCCCTGCTGTCCTCACGATCCATCTAAAGTAAAAAAACTTTCCTACAGTATCTGAATATCATTATATCAGACATTGCAGGAAAGTCTTATAAGCTTTCACTTATGATTTTCACTTACCGGCTGCTAACGAAACAGCGGCATATCCTGTGGATATTTTCCCATAAAGCCAGGGCGGGCAACCAAATCTTTCGTCCTTTCGGAAACATCCATTAATTCCGGTAAATTATTTTCAGGCTTATCTAAGTAGAAATAAGTACAGCATGACCAGTCATCTTCCCTTTCAAATAAAAGAGGGATACCATTCAGCATTGGAATATCAGCAAAATCTATAGGATCTCCATCAACAGAAATCACCTGATTATTGGCTATCTTATTCTTATACAGCAACTGAGCATGATGGAAATAATCATCTCTGTCAACTCCACCTATCTGCTGTATCGTTGCTTTAAAATTACTGTTGAAATAAATAGGATCCGGAATGTGGAAACGGTAACAGCACAATTCCATATTCTCCTTATCATATACCGGGCAGCCACAGTACAGATCATAATAATAATCCTGTCCCCATGCTGTTCCAATATAATCCTCTACACCTGTACCACATATGGTCGGATAATCAGTATCGCCATCAATATACGCTTTGAATTCACCCTCGCCCCACCATGTATCTGAATACAGTTTTTTATTACACCGAACACCCATATTAGTGCCTAAAAATCTTCCTTTTCCTTCAATGTATGGAAGCAATTCAAAATCTTTTTTCATGTGTGTAGGATTTTCTCTGTTAAAGAAAGCATGGAAATACAAAGTATCCTCTGTGAACTTATCACCCAGTGTATAATCAATATCATAGTAAAAATGCTTAATCGTAACACTGGATTCATTTGTAACTAAAATTTTCATACCTGTTTTGAATGGCATTGGAATATAGGTGCTGAAATTACGTCCTTCCGGATTTGAGAATAATGCATTTTTAAATGTTGCAACTTTTCCCAATCCCACACAGAAAAAGTCACCAAATGGAACACTTACTGCAGGCTTCTCGCTATTATCCCAGAACATCTCCAATTTTATTCCTCTCAAAGTTTCTGGGGTCTGATCACTAATTGTAATCCACATGCGTCGGATAATACCACTTGTATTTTCAGCATGAGCTAAAACCCGGCTCTCTCCTGGATTCAGTGTAAACCAAGGAGCTCCTTTTCTGCCATTTCTCACTGTTCCACCAGCACCTTTTGCACCATCTGGATTTTCATAGCTTGCCCATCTTGATACAACACCCTCTTCAAATTTAAACAATTTATTTTCTAACATAAAATACCTCTCTTTTGTCTGAAAGGTGATATAATGTCAACTTTCATTACAGCATACTCTTTGTCTGTGTGGTATCTGTGTTTCCTGTTACTTTGTATTTCGCTACCTGATTTCTGTAAAAGTTATTAGAGTCATATTCACATAGCAGCGCTTTTACAGAAAATTTTTCGTTTTTATCTTCTATTTTTTTTACAATCATCTCTCCGGCAAGTTTTCCCATTTCTTTCATCGGCTCATAAACTACCGGAATCTTATGCATAAAGCGATTTGCAAAATCAGAATCTACAAAACCACCTATAACAATCTCTTCTCCAAGCTTTAACCCTCTGTCTTCCACACAATTCAACACACTGTGAGTCATTGCTGTGTTTGTCGCTATAAGCGCTGTACATCCCTTTTCAATCAGCTCACTGGCTACATCATACGTATTATTCTTACGATCGATGTACCGGATGTATTGTTCTTCTTCCGGTATGCCATGCTTATTTAAAATCTCCTGATAGATACTTACCCTTTCATATGTTGGGCTAATCTGTGGCAGACCGACCAGAAAACCAATCTTTCTAAATCCATTTCCAATCATTTCTTCCAGCATTTTGGCAGTTGCCTCCCGACAATCCAAAATAACACTGTCATAATTTCGATCTGGCAACACTCGATCCATGAATACCAGTGGAAACTTATCTGGCATTTGGCTCTTTATTGTTTGAAAATCTTCTGCCGTAGAAGCAATCACAATTCCGTCTACAACACCTGATGCCAGGCTTCTTAACGCCTGTTTTTCCATTCTAAGATTATCTCTTGTATTGGAAATAACCAAATTATATCCCTGTTTTGATATCACATCATCTACATCTTCAATAAGTGCAGCAAAAACGGAGTTTGTAATATCTGGTACAACAAGTCCTATCATCATTTTTTTGCCGGTGCGAAAAGTTCTGCCAGATGCATCCGGTGAATATCCCAATTCTTCTACTGCATCCATGACTTTTTTTCTGGTCTCTTCGGATACAAAACGTGTGTGATTCAACACATGCGATACTGTAGATATGGAAACGTTGGCTTTTTTGGCCACATCTGTAATCTTTGCTTTCATACGCTTTCACTCTCTGTTCATGTTAATTTTTCAACTTAATATGGACTATATGATTTCCAGTCAGACCATATGGTATAAAATCAACTTTTTCACCATCAAGTATAACATATTCCACAGTTCCAACGCCACTTGTTTTGACAGTTAGTTTTGCTGACTGGTAATTCAGATTTTCTATTTCAAGTCCTTTAAAGGCCTCTGGAACACATGGCTGAAATCTCAGGCCCTGTTCATCATAGCTGATTCCCAAAATACCATATAAAACCTGTGCGGCAAATCCGCAGGCATGCCAGAGCTGTCCCGGCCATCTCCAGGATTTCCCTGTATCAGCTTCAAGAACTTCATGAAAGTTTTTATGGAGAACTGCTGTTCGCATCTGTTGTGCAAGCATTGTAAGCAAAAGTTCTTTGTTCTGTGTTTCAGCTGCCGCAGAAGCAAATCCGGATTCCCATACCGGCCATACCGGTCCCACAAAATGGTTACGCTCTTTCCTGTGAGGGAACAGGCGGATTCCATATGGTGTCATTGCAGTATGTATTCCACTGTTCAGGATTTCTCTTCGCTGTTTTGGTGTTGCAATTTGGAACTTATCCCACAGAGCAGCTTCCTCTCCAGAAGTCTCCCAGATCTGCTTTTCATATGCTTCACTGCCTTTTGGTCCACTGGTAAAGTATCCAGCCTCATCATTCCAGTATTCCTCGCGAATTTTCTCACGCAATTGCTCGGAAACCTTACTCCATTTTTCAGAATTTTCATTTTCTCCATGCAAAAGCTTTTCTATTTTTGCCATGGAATCATATGCCTTCATGTAATAGCATTCACTGCCCAGGGAATAACCGGCATTTTCCGGTTCGGGAAAAGCATCATTAGAAGTAGACTGTTCTGCACGTACAAGACCTTTTTCCTCATTATATCTGTTTTCAATCTCTGTCATTGTTTCTCTTAGTACGTCATATCCATCTTCAAGTAAGCTTCTGTCGCCAGTAGCCAGATAATAATCCCACAATCCGACAGCCCCCATTGCCGGTCCGTCGCTTCCATTGTCAAATCCTTTTTTTATAGCATACAAAAGGGAACGCCCTGCTGTTTCCGGATCGATCAGACTGCCACCACGCATCGCTATATGCACAGAATCCCTCAGCCAGACTCCAAAACCCTCCCCTTTGCACTGAAAGAGTCCTGCCTGCCACATATGTTCCTGTCCGGGAAGTGCATATCCGCCATCGGTACAACGGTCAAAGACTGTCATCGCCAGATTCCATGTTGCGGAAAGAATATCAGAACTGGATTTCAGTATAGGATATTTTTTCAGATTCCTATCTGCTGTCCACTTGTCTGTTCTCCATGACTTTCTTGTCATGTCGCCCCATTTTGTTTTTCTCCATTGAAATTCTTCAAGAATCCTGTCTGCTGACACAATTTCTTCTGAGTTTATGATATACGCATCCGGTTTCCCATAACAGATATCTTCAACATGATTATCATAAACTTTAAACTTGTCATTTGCGAAGATAAGCCTGTCTTCGCTCTTTTTTCTTCTCAATGCTTCTGTTGCTTCTTTACTGTATGCCAAACCTCTCAGTCCATATACAGTAATCTCAGTCTCTGTTTCTTTCTCTGTCACCACATGAATATGTGGATCATTATTTTCTCCAACTCGGATTTTTCCAAGATTTCCACTGATATCAATAACACTGATTTCTTTTGCTTCATTGGTCAGATTATTCAGCAGTACCAGCACCTTATCACCTGCGATAATTTCTGTTACATACTGGTCAAATACTGCTACAAAGGACAGCTTTTCATCGCATTTTATTTCAATCTGGTACTTTCCGCATATAAGCATTTCCGTATCAGAATTCCAGTAAAATGTCTGATAAGGGAGCTGAATTTCCACTTGTTTTTTACCTTTTGTTTCTATATCAAAAATAGCTTCATAAGCATGTGCAAAAATATCCTCAGGTGACAAATCTGCTTCTTTGATTTTTATATTCGGCCAGATATCCGGTGCGATACGAAATCTCAGCGCACAGTCCAGATCTGATGTTTTTGCACTAAATTCACGCTTCCAGATTCTATGAGAGGAAATGTCTTCATATACTTTCCCGTCTTCTCCTGAAACATAGGGAATGGTGATATAGTTCTGTATCCCATCTGATTCTGTCAAGCCGTAAACTGTCTTTTTACCATTATTTTCAAGGCTGTAAATTTGCCTGATATCACCATAAATATTCACATCTTCGCATTTAAAAAGACTATTTTTTGCACTGAATTTTTCTGTAGCCTTTGTGTCAAAAAATGTTTTTGTTTCTGCTGCCGCACTGCAGATTATCTGCTTTCCAGATTCTTCTGTTTCATATTCTACCTGCAGTTTTGCCTGATCATAACCCATTTTTCTGAGTTCTGTAATATAGCTGTTCCCACTAAAATAATGTACTGATTTTTCCAGAGCTGCCCTGTATTCTTCTTCGCGTCTTCTGGTTTCATAACTTTCTCTGATTTCCACAAGCTTTCCCTCCTATTTGATGCCTGACATTTTTATGCTGTTCTGCAGATGGCTTTGCAGGAAAAGCGATATCAGAAATACCGGCAAGCAGGCCAGCATTGCACTTGCAATAACCACATTCCACTTCGTGTTATAGCCTCCAACCATATTTGCGAGATACACCATAATTGTTCGATATTCCGGTTTCTTATTTACGATCAACGGCCAGAGATAATTGTTCCAGTTACCCAGGAAAAAGGCAATACACAGTGGAATAATGATCGGTCGTGAAAGTGGAAAAATAATTGTGAAAAACATTCTGTAGGTAGAACAGCCATCCAGTTTTGCAGCCTCTTCAAGATCTACAGGGAAACTCATATAAAACTGTCTGAACAAAAATATACCATAAGCATTAAACAATGCCGGTAACAGAATTCCAGCATAGCTGTTTGTAATTCCTAATTGTTTACATATCATAAACAAAGGTACAAGAATAGACGATACAGGAATCATCAAAGTACTGATAATCACTGTAAACATCGGCTTTTTCCCCGGAAAATTCATTCTTGCAAATGCGTATCCACACATTGAATGAAGAATTAAAGCAATAATCGTAACTGCTACTGCAATAAGAAATGAATTACCGATTGCAACAAGAAAATCCGGTGTTATCGCTGATTTTATACTTTCAAAAGAAGGAGATGCTGTGATCAGTGATCCTACAAAAACAGTTTTTTCATTTCTAAAACTGACCATAAATAAAATGTAAATCGGAAACAACATTACAATTCCCAATACTATAAGAATTACTGCAAGTATGTTATTTGTTTTTTTCTTCATATCATCATTCCTCCTTTCCATTTATTTTTAACATGATAACGGCAAGCACTGTCAGAATTAGAAACATTACAACTGACAATCCGGCTCCATATCCAGCCTTCATCATTTCAAATGACTGTTTGTAGATATACAGACTGGCAACTTCTGTGGATTTTGCCGGCCCGCCTCCGGTCATTACCATGATAAGATCCAGACACTGGAAGGATGCAATCACCGATGTGATCAGTACAAAAACACTTGTAGGTTTCAATAATGGAAACGTTATCTTCCAGAAAACCTGCCAGGAATTGGCTCCATCCAGTTTTGCCGCTTCATAATAACTATAAGGTATGTCTTTTATTGCTGAGAGAAAAAGAATAATATTGTAGCCCAGATTGATCCATATCAAAACAATCGCAATACAAACCATTGCCTGAGAGGTGGACCCCAGAAACTTTTCTCCCTTCAGTCCAACTGCCTTCAAAAATACATTGATAAATCCGCTTCTTTCCATATAAAGGAACATCCACAGACAACTTGCAATTACAGATGTGATAGAATATGGAAGCAGAAAAGCTGTTTTTACAAATCCAGCCGCTTTTTCGTTCTTGACATAGTTGATCAGAACCGCAAACAGAATGGACAAGATAAACAATGCCGGAACATACATTAAAGTCAACTTGAAGGTTCTTCCCAGAGACTGCCACCATTCAGAATCACTAAACATTGTTACATAATTCTGTAATCCAATAAATTCTTTTATATTCGCAAAATTCCAGTTATATAAACTCATATAAAACGAATATATGATTGGTATGATAATAAAAACCAGAAGACCAATAAAATCAGGAAGAACAAATGTATATGTTACAAGCATTTGCTTCATTTTTTTACCGGATATTTTTCCTTTCTGCTTCATAATTCTACCTCTTTTGTGTTTTATTTTAATGCTTCAATCTTTTCCTGTGCATCCTTTGCTGCTTCCTCACCTGAGCTTCCTCCAAACATTACAGCCTGCAGTGTATCCCCCATAATATCTGATACTTCAGTTGGATACTGTGGTTCAGGTCTTGCTGTGTCATAAAATTCAGTAAAGGTTGCCTTTATACCTTCCTGGAAAAGGTCTTTATTTTTATCGATTATGGACTGACGTACCGGATATGCAAATTTAGTTTCTGTACACCATTTTACGGCATTAGTTGTATCATCACTTCCGAAACACCAGAAAATAAAATCAGCTGCTGCATCAACATCTTTGCTCTGACTGGAAACTCCCAGCATCTGTCCTCCTGCGACAGTTACAGCATCTTTTCCTTCCGGTGTCGGAAGCGGTACAACTCCAATATTATGTCCATCTTTGTTGTATTCTTCTGCTGCATTTATCATATAGGTTCCGCCAATCTGCATAGCAGCTACGCCATTTGCAATATTATCAATACTCCATGGGCCGCTCTGTAATGATGATGGGCAGTATCCGTTCTGATAAAATGATCCCCAGAAATCAAGGGCATCTGCCATATTGTCGCTGCCAATTGTTACATTACCATCAGCATCATAAATATCTGCATCATCCATCCACATAAATGGCCACCAGTTAAACAGTGTATATGCTGTTTTTTCTACCGGAAGAACGATTCCATATCTGTCATCTGTTGTGAGTTTTTCAGCTGCACTCTTCAGTTCCTCCCACGTTGTCGGTGGTTCAATGCCTTCTTCTTTAAGTACATCCGCATCATAAAACAGTCCAAGAGTCTCACACTCAAATGGCAATGTATAAATTTTTCCATCGTCTCCGGTTGCCGCTTCAAGGAATGAGGGAAGAATATCCTTTTTCAGATCATCTGTATAGTAGGAAGAAAGGTCTGCCAACATTCCTGCTTCCGTGAATTTTTTGTAAGTTGCCGGTTCTACCCAGAGAATATCAGGGCATTCACCATTTGCATATGCGGTTGTCACAAGTGTTGTGGTATAATCTGTCTGATTAACACTTGAATATTCAATTTCCACTTTATCCTGTGACTGATTATATTCATCAACCATTTCCTGGACAGATTCTGCCTCAGAGCCATTATGGAAATCCCAGAGAGTAAGCTTTTCTTTTTCTTCACTTGCATATACAGGGGTAAATACCGCTGTAGTCATACTCAAAGCCATAATGATTGATAAAAATCTTTTTAACTTCATAAAAAACCCTCCATTTTTTAATGCACCATGTGCTTATTTATTTTTCTTTGTCAAATTCTTCTTTTACTTTATGAGCCAGTTCTTTGTTTCCTGCTTCTGACGGTGCTGTTCTTGCTGCATTAAGTCTGATCTGTTCTGCCTTTTCAACTTTAAATTTTTCCATTCTTTCATTTCGGCTTCTGTAAGCTTCCTGCATCTCCGGTGTAAGTTCCACCTGATGAGCCGGTTTCGGAATATCAAAAGTTCTCTTAAACGGAATTCTCTCTTCTACCGGCTGAATGGTTACCGCAGTAACAGGAGCTGCCTGGTACCAGTACGCTGTGCATGCCCAGTCATCTGACAGATGATTTGCATGGCCATGTTCCATACTGATCTGAATATGTTTCTTGAAATGAATTGGATCTGTAAGATGGAATCTGTAGGATACCTGATATCCTTTTGTATCTCCGTCATGCATAATCGTACCATTATAAGGTGACTGATTTCTCTGCATTCCCCATGCATGGTTAAAATAATCCTCAGCACCTGTTCCATTAATGCTAGGTTCTTCTTCATCATCGATCAGAATCATGTCGTCGCCTTCTCCCCACCAGCTTCCCTGGAAATGAAGTACAGAAAGATTACAACCGACATAATGACCACGCCCTTTTGTGTCCAGCATCAGAAAATTCTCTTTCCCGTCAAGATTAGGAACACTGTTTACTTCCGGTGAGTTTACGCAAAGATCATTTCCCCATCCGCTGCATGGCAGATCACGTCTCCAAGCGGCCTGAAAATAAGCAATATTCGGAGTTTCTTCATGATAAAGCTCATAATCAATATGGAAAAACAGTCCAAGTGGTCTTTCATTTTCATTGATCACTTCTATTTTTGCCCGTTTGTTAAAAGGCATCGGAAAATAACAATTCATAGAAGCAGTCCCACCAAAGGTCAGCTCTTCACAAGGTCTTGAGGATACATTAAAAGGAATAGATGAAAAGCTTGACGGCATGGAATGACCGATACAGAAGAAATCTCCCAACGGTGCCAGTACACTGGGACCATCAAAATCATCCCAGGTCATACGAATCAGAACCTTGCGATAGTAATCTGGATCATTAAGCTCCCAGTTAACACCTTCTGCATTTTCCATCTCGGTTACCGGTGCAACAGAACCGCTCAGAACCGGATGCTGGATAGACGGACCAAGGATTTCTCTGCAAAAGGTTGTCACCCAGATATGATTGATACAGCCTGGTCCCTCAATATCTGCCATAACTGCTGTGTCGCCTGCATTTACCAGCCAGTAATCTTTGTTTCTTCCACTCTGATCCCAGCTGGAAGCTCTGGCAGTTCTCGCATCTGCAACTGTTGTAAGATTTTTTAAAAAAGACATATTATTTTTCTGCATCTTTTTCCTCCTAATTATATTTTTCTGTAAGCAATCGTTTGCGCAAACGTTTTTATGAGTTTAGTATATCATCAACTTCAAATTTGTCAATTATCATTTTTCAACAATATTGTTTTACAAATTTTGTTAATGTTTTTTTATGATATCAGAGGAAAAAGATCAAAAATCTGTTCATGCTTGCATGATTGTATGATATACATATATCCTGAAAAGAACCTTCGTGCTTATCCCGGGACAATCCGTGGAACCGAAGAATGGGATGATACCTATAAAATCAGGACTGTAGTGGAAAGAGATATCAATCACATCAAGGATAATCTGTGTCTTGCAGGGCGCTGGACTCAAAATAAAAAGACTCTGCATGCAGATCTGATTCTTGCCGGCATCACACAACTCATTACTGTTGTTCTTGCAGACAAAATCAACCATCATGAATACATTCGAAGCGTAAAGCCTCTCATAGCATAGGACTTACCAACTCCATAAAGCCAGGGGCTTATTAGAGTGCGCCTAAAACTGGCAGATATCCACTTTTTTATCTTAGAATTCGTGCTCTGCACGAATTCTTCCCTATCTTTTTATTTACCAGCATCTGAATCGCAATTCCTGTTACGATCAATACCAGACCCAGTACAGAAAATACGGTGATCTTCTCTCCCAGTACAAAGTGTGTACACAGAAGTGATACAAAAGGTGTCAGATATGCCAGATTTGCGATCACAGCTGTATTTCCGAGATCCAACGCCAGCGCCCAGGTAAGATACGGAAGTGCATTACAGATGACTCCGTTCCAGATCATTCCAGCCGTCTGGCTCAGAGTCGGCGCTTCGATTTTTCCCTGTATCAGAATCAGGATAAATGCCGTCACCGTACCTGCTACATAAGAAACCATAACGCTTAGGTTTTTGTCATAACTTTCTCTCTTATTCAACGTACAATACAAACCATAGCAGACTGCTGCCAGCAGGGCAAACAGAATTCCCTTTGCATCCCCGACAGCGAACTCTGTCAGCTTTCCATCCGTTGTCACAACCAGAATTCCGAGAAAAGAGAAAACAACTGCCGCTGCTTTTCCGATGTTCATCTTTTCCCCAAGGATCCACCAGGAAAAAAGAATGATCAGTGCCGGCCACAGTTCATTGATCACAAAAGCAGTCTGTGCTTCCAGACGTGCTGTCCCCAGAAGCAGAAAATAATTATAAAAAAATACACCCAGTGAACCGATCACCACCATGCGAATCACCGTTTTACGGGACAGTTCACGTAATTCATGTAAATATCCCTTTTTCCAGTTATAAATTCCCAGAAACAACGTTGCTGCCAGAAACGAAAATGCCAGCACATAAACTGCATCCAGCTGATTCATCAGAAGCTTTGACGCTGTTGCCACTGTTCCAAAACATAGTACCGAAGTTCCCGCATACATATACTCTTTTTTCATGATCATGTCCTCCTTTTGCTGCTTTGTACTTTTATTATTCAAGAATGCCTCGGCATTCTTGCTGCGAGATGCGCGTCATTTCACATCTAATATAACAGAAAAGACAGCTCTGCGGCTGCCTTCTCTGACATATTTTCTAATTAAAACTCTGCTCTGTTCTTTCGATGATCTCATCCTGAAGTGCTTTGTCAAGATTTCGGAAATGATCACTGTAGCCTGCCACACGAACGATCAGATCACGGTATTCATCCGGATGTTTCTGTGCATTGATCAGAGTCTGCCGGTCTATGACATTGAACTGGATATGATGTCCGTCCAGATTAAAGTACGAGCGAACCAGATTTGCCATCTGTTCCAGTCCGTTTTCGCCCGCCACAACGGACGGTGTAAATTTCTGGTTCAGAAGTGTTCCTCCCGTTGACAGATGATCCATCTTTGCACAGGATTTAATAACTGCTGTCGGTCCGTTCACATCCGCACCTTTTTCCGGTGAAATTCCCTCTGATACCGGTTTGTGGGCATGTCTTCCGTTCGGACTCGCAATCATAACATCTCCGAAATATACATGGCAGGTCGTCGGAAGCATATTGATCCGATAAGTACCGCCACGGTTGTTTCGGCGTCCGGTCACACTCTTGCGGTAAAATTCAAATACTTTTTCCATAATCTCATCTGCATAATCATCGTCGTTTCCATATTTCGGTGTACGGTTTGTCACCAGATTCCGGATTCTGTCATATCCTTCAAAATCCGCCTCCATAGCATCCATAAGTTCTTTCATTGAGAATTTTTGCTTATCAAAAATATTATATTTTATTGCACTTAGACAGTCCGTAATCGTACCGATTCCCACACCCTGAATGTAACTGGTATTGTATCTCGCTCCACCTGCATTATAATCTTTTCCTCTGGAAATGCAGTCATTCGTGAGAATTGAAAGAAACGGAACCGGCATCTCTTCTGCATATATTTTTTCGATCACAAGACTTCCTCTGATCTTAATATCCAGAAAATACTCCATCTGTGTACAAAAGGCATTCCACAGTTCTTCATAGCTTTCAAATTCATATCCATAACCGGTCTTTGGTCCCAGCTGTTTTCCGCTCGTATGATCGTAACCATTAAACAATGTCAGTTCCAGCACCTTCGGGATATTAAAATAACCGGTCAGAATATAGGCTTCATTTCCAAATGCACCTGTTTCCACGCATCCACTGGTTCCACCCTTTCTGGCATCTTCAATGGTCTTTCCGGCATTCAGAAGTTCCTGCACAATCGCATCTGTATTATAAAAAGCAGGCTGTCCCCATCCCTTTCGGGAAATCTCACATGCTTTTTTCAAAAAATTCTGCGGTGTCTTGCGACTGATCAGTACATTGGAGCTTGGCTGAAGAAGTTTCATTTCATCCATACATTCCAGTATCAGATAACTTACTTCATTGACGCCGTCCCTTCCATCCGGTGTGATTCCACCTGTATTGATATTTGCAAAATCTGTATAGGTGCTGCTTTCTTTCAACGTGATTCCGACTTTTGGCGGTGCCGGCTGATTGTTAAATTTTATCCACAGACATTCCAGAAGTTCTTTTGCTTTGTCATCGTCCAGAATTCCATCGTCTACGTCTTTTCGATAAAATCGTATCAGATGCTGATCAAGTCTTCCCGGGCTGTAGGAATCCCACGGATTCAGTTCGCTTGTCACTCCCAGATGTACAAACCAGTACATCTGAATTGCCTGCCAGTAAGTCTTCGGTTTGTGAGCCGGCACAACACGGCAGTTTTCTGCAATCTGAAGAAGTTCTGCCTTTCTTTTTTCTTCTGTGCATGCTCCTGCAAGTTTTTCGGCATACTTTGCATAGCGCTCTGCAAGAATCATGATCGCATCGCAGCCATGCCTTTCAGTTCAGCTTCTTTATCAAGGGCTTCAGAATCATTCATATAATCCAGTTTTTCAAGGGCAAGTTGGATATCTGCCTTATGCCCCAAAAAGCCTTTATTATAGATGTTTTCTGAGCCTACTGTATGACCCGGTCCTCTCTGTTCCATAAATTCGGTAAACATACCTGCTTCATATGCATCTTTCCACTCCGGAGTCATATGTGCCAGTATCTTATGCCGGATTGAACGATTCTCCCAGTATGGAATCATTTCCTTTTTCTGAAAATCATAGTCCTCCTCTTTGACTGTAAAATTGATCAGTTTCCGGTCATTCATGACTTTCAGATCCTGTACAGTATGGCAGCAAAGATCAGGGAATGTCGGTGCAGCCTGAGGGTCACAGCCTTTTTCACCAACGATCAGTTCGCCATCACCTATGTATAAGGTTTTTTTCGAAAAATAGTTTTTCAGCGCCAGCGCACGCAGTTCCGGTACACTGACGGTTCCTTCGTACTGTCTGTATATTTCTGTAAAATATTTTGCACGTTCCATGTCGATATGTGCCTGCGTGGTAACACTTTGTTCACGCAGGGATCGGATACGTGCGTTCATGCCTCTTGTTTCCATATATGCTCCTTTCCTGATATTGGTTGTCACGGTTGATGTTGGGGAATGAAAATAACGCAACATTGAAGACTGCTGGTATGTCATCGGAAACAGCTTCATCGTTTAGAAGTTCTTAGCTTTCTGTTTTCTGTGTTATGAGCAAAAACTGCACTGTCTGAGCGGTACGCGAGTTTGCAGTTTTTGTGAATGTATTTAACAGAAAAAAGAAAGTTTAGTGCTGCTGAACGCCGAAGCTGTTTCAGAAATGCAATACAGAACTTCACCTCGTTTTCCTGCCATTCTTTCCTCGTTCATCCTCTTTCTATCCACCGATGTAAACCGGATAATTTATGTAGTTCCGGAGTTTTTTCTGCAGTTCCTGTATTCCATATGTTTTTCCGCAGATTTCCCTCGCATTATTTACACAAATATCAATACATGTTTCACATCCGGTGCATCTGCCTGCCTCCGTAAACACTTTTCCATTCTTAACAGAAACCGCACCCTGTGGGCATTCTTCCATACATGCTCTACATCCTGTACATCGCTCCGCATAAAACAGTAATCCTTTTTTATACGACTGCGTTTCCGGATTGTGACACCACTTACATGAAAGCGGACATCCCTTAAAAAATACTGTTGTCCTTGTACCTTCCCCGTCATGGATCGAATATTTCTGTATATTTGTGATCAAAGAATTTTCCATTACATCTCACCCTGCTTTCCGCAGCGACTGCAGGTAGATTGGAAGCAGCTGCTTACCTTTTTCCCTCAGGCTATAACTGCCGCCTTTCAGACACCAGTCATAGATCATTCCCCGCTCCAGAGAAGCATAATTATCCGCCAGATTTTCCGCGCTGTCTTCCTTACTGAATTCGCCGTTTTTCTGCCCTTCCTCAATCAGCCCAAACAACGCCTGATTCAGATAAACCAGCTTTTCATACTGACTGAATCTCGGATTCATGGAAACCATCAGGTCCGCATATTTCTGGTCAAACAAATCACCCATTGTATCCTGAAGTTCATCTTTTTCAGTGAAGTATTCGTAGAACTCCGACTCTTTTATTTTTGCTCTTTCTATTATATCTGCTACTGAGGTGTCTTTGTATCCTTTTTCTCCAAAAAGGCTCCACGCCGCACGCACAATCCTGGAGCGCACACTTTCCTCCTGTTCTTCCATTGTTCCCAGAAGGAATCCACATTCCAGCGGATCATCGTCATCCAGAATCCAGTTGTTGATTCCGGTAATATAGGCACTTCCGGTAATTTTAGGAATGATACCATTCTTTCCATCGATTTCCACCTCCTGCGCGATCTCCCCTTTAAACAGAGATCCGGTAATACTTTCATAAATAAACGTATCCCCGGGTTTCATTTTTCCTTTTGCATACAACGCCACCATTTTGGCACTCGTTCCTGTGCCACATGGGCTTCTGTCTACCTGTGCATCGCCAAAAACCACACAGTTTTTCAGATCAGCTTGTTCATTTTCTGTCGTATCATAAAACTCGACCAGGTCAACGGTTGTGATATCCAGATACGGATGTCTGATTTCCACTGTACGGTTGATTTTTTCTCTCAATTCCATTCCGATCTGTGTCAGGTTTTCCACATTCTGAAGTTCCAGAGAAATCCCGATCTCTCTGGCATTTACAAGTGCAAAAAAAGAGCCTCCAAAAGATATGTCAAAATGAATTTCTCCCATCCCCGACAGTTCTGTACACAGATCTTCTTTATACAAAAATGCCGGAACATTCAGGATGCTGACTTCTTTCGCCTTACCATCTACTACATGGACATTGGTACGGATCAGGCCTGACGGCGCATCCAGAACTACTTCTGTATACGGCTCCTCTGCCGGAACCATTCCCGTTTCCACCACCATGGATGCAGTTCCGATACTTCCATGACCGCACATATTCAGACAACCGCCACTGTCCATAAAAATTACACCGAAATCCGCCTCCTCATGAACCGGCTGTGTCAGAAGAGCCCCGAACATATCTCTGTGTCCGCGTGGTTCCAACATCAGTGCAGAACGAAGAAAATCATAATTTTCCATAAGATATTTCTTTTTGTCCATCATGGTATCTCCCGGAAGATACGGAAATCCATCATAAACGATTCTGGTTGATTCTCCCATTGTGTGCGAATCAATTGTTTTGATCTCATAGGCATATGGCAGAACTTTTGGCTGAAATCCCATTGCACATCCTTCCTTTCCTATAACGTAAAAAAGCAAAGACATCTTTTACAGACATCTTTGCCAGACATAAACTTTATATAATTTTATCTTATTATATAAAACCGCTTTTCATTAGTAAAGAAACACTTTCTTATCCCTGTCATTCCAAATTTTAATAACATCAAAAGCTTTTACAGATATTGCAAATGCTTCCTTTATCCGCTATAATGTCAATAACCGATGGAGGACCACAGACAATGTGTGTCCTCTTTTTATTTTGGGAGGGAGTGATTTTATGGACATCAGTAAATATGCACTTTTCGCAGATGTTGCCGACACAGGAAATTTTACAAAAAGCGGAGAACGTATGGGGTACACCCAGCCCGGTGTCAGTCATATCCTGAAGGCCATGGAATCTGAATTCGGTTTTCCACTGTTTGTCAGAACAAAACAGGGTGTCGTCCCTACCCATAATGCCGAGGCGATCCTTCCTCTGGTACGTCAGCTTCTTGCCGTCAACGAACAGCTGGAGCAGACCGTCAGTTCTCTGAACGGACTTACCAAAGGTCATCTTACGATTGCTTCTTTTGCAAGCATCGGGCGCAGCTGGCTTCCCACTGTGATCCATACATATCAGCAGAAATTCCCCGGAATCGAAATCGAACTTCTCGAAGGCGGAACTGATGACATCGTTCACTGGGTTGAAAACAGCCGCGCAGATTTCGGACTTTTAAGCAAATGGAATGTAGATTCTCTGGAATGGATTCCACTGTACGAAGATCCTCTGATGGCAATTCTCCCCAGAGACATGGATATGCATGGAAAGAAAGCTTTCCCAATCACAGAAATGGCCAATCAGCCTTTCGTTATTTCCGCGGAAGGTGTCGATTATGACATCCATCAGGTACTGAAAGAAACCGGCATCGAACCGGATATCCGTTTTTCCTCCATGGATGATCATGTGGTAATCTCTATGGTTGCCAATAATCTCGGAATCAGCATGCTTCCAAATCTTGTCATCGGAAACGCACGAGCCCAGATTCAGGCATTGCCTCTGGAACCCAATTTTTCCAGAGAACTTGGTATCGGTATCCGTTCCTATGCCGGTCTCTCTCCTGCTGCACAGCAGTTCATCGCTGCCATTCAGGAACATATAAATACTTTTTAATTTTACATCCCTTTTGCTTTCTTCACGCACTCCATCTGTGCCTCGATCACTGCACTGCGCAGTCCCTTTTCTTCCAGAACACGTACTGCCTGAATCGTTGTTCCTGCCGGAGAGCACACCATATCTTTCAGTTCGCCCGGATGTTTTCCGGTTTCCAGCATCAGTTTCGCACTTCCGAGTACGGCCTGTGCCGCAAATTTGTATGCCTGCGCACGCGGCATTCCATCTGCCACGGCTGCATCTGCCATCGCCTCAAGAAACATAAATACATACGCCGGAGAACTTCCGGAAACACCAACTACGACATCCATCAGACGTTCCGGGATCACTTCTGTCTTACCAAAGGTATTGCAGAGAGTCACTGCAAGAAGTGTTTCCTGTTCCGTCACCTGTTCATTGACGCAGAGTGCCGTCATGCCCTCGCCAACCATCGCCGGAGTGTTCGGCATCGTACGGATGATTTTTGTCCCTTCTCCCAGGTGTTCCCCGAGCCACTGCAAAGTTTTACCCGGTGCAATGGAAATAAAAATCTGTCCTTCTTTTACATTATCTTTGATTTCATCCAGCACTTCTTCCAAAAACTGCGGTTTTACTGCCAGAAAAACAACGTCTGCAAAATCCACAACCTGTGCATTTGTGTCTGCCTTCTGAATGCCCAGTTCTTTCTCAATCTTTTCACGGGTTTTATCTGATTTTGCAGATGCGATCATATCTGCATTCTTTACTTCACCGCTTTTCAGAATTCCCTTTAGCATGGCAGTCGCCATATTTCCGCAGCCGATAAAACCGATTTTCATGATAATCTTCCTCCTTATATGAAAACATTCAATCATATGCAGGTGCTGACAATACCATCAGCATCTCCTCTTCGTCACTTTACAATTCTATAGTAATATTTTATCTATATCATACCTGTTTTCACACAAAAAGTAAAATACTATCTTCTTATTTTGAACATTCTCCATTGTTATCATCCTGCTTATTGAAAGTGTAACGTTTTATGGTATTTTGCGTACTGATCAAGCAGATCACTCCACCTCTGTCCCTCCGGTTTGTTTTCGTTATTGTTGTAATTATCCGGTCCCTTCAGTTCATCCATGTATTGAGTATAATCCAGAATGTAGATATCAACTGTGGAAATGTCTCTGTCTTGGATTGCAAAAATATTGCAGTTTCCGGCAGAATCATTATATGGAAGTTTATTTCCGTTCGCGTCAAGCGCTACCATAAAACAATCACTGTCAGAGCCGTCTTCATAAAGCTCATTTACGGTCAGCTCATATGGTGTACGAATTACAGATTTAAGGCCAATACCTGCATCATTTGTATCGTTCAGTTCCAGAACCTCGGTCTGAGAATCGTCTACTGTAACCGGAATATCAAAGTTCCAGTCACCTTCATATTTGTAGTAGCCCGCATCTGTTCCATATTTTTCATAGTCATCTTCTGACCATTCATAATCTGCTTCCAGTCCTCTTACCTTCGTGATATCCAGATGCAGATTAAAGGTATCCGGAATCTCAATATCTTTAATATATTTCTGATATTCTCCACCACGCTCAGATACTTTATTGATAAATTCTTCCAGCAGCGCATATCCTTCATCCGTTTCATCATTTAAATCATCCTGTGTCACGCCCATCTCATCCAGTACCTGCTGTGTCATTTCGTTATACTTTTCATTATATTCCGTATAATCTTTCGACGCCTGTGCGAGATCATAACGGAAAATACATGCATAAGTTTTATCATCCAGGAACTGCCCTTCCACCTGACCATCGATGAACGGATCTGCATCTGCATTAAAATCAACGCCACCGGTCATATCCAGGTCAATAACCGGTGTACCGCTTTCTGCTATGGTTTCCGTCTCTGGAAATGGCGTATCACTTTTAAGCTGCATCGTCATGTAAACTGCCTGGCTGTTGGCAAATACTTCGGAACATGTGATCGTCAGACCGTCAGCGGTTTTGGTGTAGGCGGTATCTTCTTTTGTTGCCGTAGCATTTGGGGCAGCTTCATTCCCTGTCGTATTGCTTTCTGTCTGATTTCCTTTCTCTCTGTCGGAAGCAGTATTTCCATTTTCTTCTGTCTCAGTTCCATCAACAGCTTCCAGTGTCGTTGCATGGTCTGCAAAATCTCCAAAGAAGCTTACGTTGTCCTGTAAGATTTCAAAAAGTCCACCCACAACAGGAATATTTTTTGCCATGACCGGATTTGTCATATAAAATATAAAACCAACTGCAAGTACTGCCGCCATACCGCCTGCAATCCTGCCCCCGATTTTCATCCAATGATATGGATCTTTTGGAGTTTTTTTCTGCATGACAGTATCATTTTCAATCATGCGATATGCCTGATTAATCCGCTCATGTACAATTACCGGAATTTCTGTATCCTTCTGAAGCTTTTCCTGAAAATCCATTTCATTATTATTAAACGACTTCATTATGCACGTCCCTCCCTGACCTTATACTGATACATTTCTGCAATCTGTTTTCTTCCACGTTGGAGACGGGATTTCACAGTACTCTCCTTCATATCCAGAATCTCGCTGATCTCCCTGATATTAAAACCTTCCATATAATAAAGCAGGATTACCGGACGATACTTGTTATCCAGTGGTTCCAGTACCTGTGCCCATTCCTTCGACGCATATTCCTCTTCATAAAAAGGTGTTTCCGGCATCTCATCGGTGTAAGTAACCAGATTCTTTCTCTTCAGGATATCCTTACATTTATTGATCAAAATGCGTATCATCCATGTTTTGAAATATTTGTTCTGTTTCAGACTTTTCAGATTTTCATAACATGAGAGAATGGTATCCTGTATCGCGTCGGCAACGTCTTCATCGTTTTTCAGATATGCACAAGCGACCTTGTACATGCTCTGCACCTGCTCATCCATAAGCCGGCAGAACGCATCTTTGTCACCTTTTTTCGCCTTTCGTATCAAAAATTCATTCATCGTAGTCTCCATTCTCCTGTATTCGACCGGTCGTCAGGAAATGTTGTGTAAAAGCTTTGTTTATGTGCTTCTACTTATTAGACGCGCAAAACATCAAAAAGGATGCAGATTTTTTCATAAAATTTTCCACATGCAAAAAATACCGCAGAGTCACTGGAAGGGGTATGGCTCTGTGGCATGTTATTGTACTACTTTGCAAGCAGCATGGACAGATAAGAAGTTCTCGTGGTGTCCTGCATAGAATAGCCGATCGTCTGCAGTATTTCTTTAACCTTATCCAGTGCTGCTTCTTTTTTTTCTTCTGTTTCAACAATAATCTCCAGTTCCAGATAATCCCCAAGATTGGTAACAGTATCAACGCACGCTGTGATATTCTCCCTGTGAAAATACTGTCTCAGCTTTTCTACCGGAGGTACCGGTCTAAAACCGATGTGTTCGAGTATTTTCCGACAGATTTTGGCATCACCTACAGTTGTTTCCAACTCCTGTCTGGTCATGGAAATATTATCCATTTTTGCCCCCTTATATGTAATGGCTGCACTCCTCTTGCCTGTCATTCGATTCTCCGTACTGCGTACACGAAAAGCCTCATCCAAAGCGGCAAAATCATGATGATCTGACGTATAATAAGTATCCGATTCCAGAACAAGATCTGCCCTCACAAAACCCGTTTCTTCCAGAACCCTCTCTATATCTGTCCTGCTGTTTATCTTTAGTTTAATCTCAACTTCTACACTCATATTTGCTCCTGCTCCTTACATTAAAATACTGTCCGATTACCAGTTATTTTCTGTTACTTCCAGCCACTGATATGGATTTCTTTTTACTTAATATATCACAAGTTCATATCAAACACATCTGAAACCTGACACATAATTCTAATATCCATCAGTTTCCCCAATAGTATGGCATGTCGCAGGAAAGCCTTGCCTTACCATCTTCCCAGACTCAAAAATCCAATAAAAAAAGAGGAATCCATTTATACGAAAATCTCCCCTCCTGAAACACCAGGAGAAATTTTCACAGGATTCCCCATACAACAAAATTTCTTATTCACACCCAGCCCAGGGTATGCAGAGGGACGGGCAACGTCCCTTTGCGGTTTTACAAAATCACTTTGCGGTTTTATATGATTTTTAAATCACATAACCTTTCTGAACAGATCTTTCAGATCTTCCACACTTGCATCTTTCGGGTTGCCCGGTGCGCATGCATCAGCGTGTGCAGATTCTGCAAGGAACTGAAGATCTTCTTCTTTAATTGCTTCCAGTTTTGTCGGAATTCCTACATCAACAGAAAGCTTTCTGACTGCATCGATTGCAGCTTTTCTGTACTCTTCCTGAATATAAGTAAACTTCTTCACAAGCGCATCGTAAACTGTTTTTCCCTGTCCCATATGCTCAAAAGATTTCACCAGAAGCTTGTCAAAATACCAGTTGATCAGATCATATTTATCCAGAAAATTTCTGTAAAAAGTCTGCCTGGTAAGCCCACATTCTTCCGTAATCTGCTTTACTGTAATGTTTTCTACCGAAGTAGATTTCATACATTCTTTCATTGCTCTTGCGAGCCGGTATTTCGTTTTTTCTCCCTTTGTCAGATCTCTCTGGTTGCCTGTTTCAGCCATTCTTTTTCATCCTCATTTAAGTATGGTGTGATTGTCTCATACACTTTGCGATGGTAATCATTTAATAGTTTTCTTTCATGGTCAGACATCTGTTTGGGATCAATTCCCTCCAGATCAAATGGAACCATTGTCAGTGTTTCAAACCTCATAAACTGTCCGAAAGAAGTCTTTTCTGCCTTTCTGCAAAGCACAAGATTTTCATGTCGGATTCCAAATTCTCCCTCCAGATAATAGCCCGGTTCATCAGAAGTAAGCATACCTTCTTCCAGTATCGGCGCCGGACGATCCGGGAGATTTTTCCAGCGGAAACCATTTGGTCCCTCATGCACATTTAAAAGATAACCGACGCCATGTCCAGTGCCATGATTATAGTCCTCTCCCAGTTCCCAGAGTGGTCCGCGCGCAAGATAATCGAAGTTTAATCCGGTACATCCATACTTGAATTTCGCAGCTGCCAGATTCAGATTCCCACGCAGAACAGCGGTAAAATATTTCTTTTCTTTGTCGCTGACCGGTCCGAGAACTATCGTTCTTGTAATGTCTGTCGTGCCTTCCAGATAGTGTCCACCGGTATCTGCAAGTACCATTCCTTTCGCTTCGAGCGGAATATCCGTCTCCTTTGTTGCACTGTAATGTACAATAGCTGCATGTGTTCCATATGCAATGATCGGATCGAAACTGTCCCCGATAAAATGCTCCTGTTCACTTCGGAATTGATAGAGTTTTTCCGCCGCACTCAGTTCTGTGATCGTCTCTTTTGCCACATTTGTTTTCAGCCAGTGAATGAATTTAGTAACCGCCACTCCGTCTTTAATGTGTGCGAACCGCTCATTTTCCATCTCTGTAGAGTTCTTGACAGCTTTCGGAAGAAGTGTCAGATTTACCTCATCCAAAATCACCACATCTGCCGGAATATTGCTCACAAGGCGACTGTTGACACCGGATTTGGAGAGAAGGATTCTGCTGCCGGACGGTATCGCCTGTACGTAAGAATAAACTTCATTATATGGATAAATTTTCACTCCGTCAGCTTCCAGATTCTCACAGATTTTCTGCGCAAAGGCACTGACATTTGCATATAACCGAAGCTCGGTATCTGTCATGATCAGATAAGAAAGCACCACCGGGCAACAGTGAATATCATTGCCTCGGATATTCAAAAGCCACGCAATATCATCCAGTGAAGTCAGTACAAAAACGTCTGCATTTTTTGCTTTCATCTGCTCGCGGATCTTTGCAATTTTATCTGCTCTTGTCTCACCGGCCCACTTTACATCAAGCTCCATCACCGGTTCACATGAAAGTGCCGGACGGTCTTTCCAGATTTCCCCGATCAGATCATCATCTACCGAAAAACTAATGTCTTTTTCTCCCAGAAGCTGCTGCAATTCTTCCGCTTCTTTCGCACTTACTGTACGTCCGTCAAATCCCAGACACATCTTCTGTTCCAGTTTTTCTTTCAGAAATTCATGGACGGTCGGAACTCCCGGTTCCCCGGATTTAAACAGTTCGATCGTACTTCCCTTAAGCTGATCTGCCGCCTGAATAAAATATCTGCCATCCGTCCAGAGTCCTGCCATATCCTTCATGATAACCGCTGTTCCTGCCGAACCCGTAAAACCTGTAATATATTTTCTGCATTTAAAATAATCACCCACATATTCCGAACCGTGGAAATCATCCGTCGGAACCAGATATGCATCGACTCCTTTTTCTTTCATAAGAATACGAAGAGCTTCCAGCCTTTCTTTTACTGTCATAACCTACGCCTCCCGCCTGATAATCTGTAAATCTGTAATCCATGTTAAACAGATTCTTTCTGTTTGTCAACTAAGGGAACTGCCCTTAGACCCGTCAGGGGACCTCGCCGCTCCCCTGACAACCCCTGGGCTCCTTTAAACCTCCCAGGTTATCCAAATATGTAAACATACAAAAGTACCAGAACACCCTGTCTATGTGTGGAGGAGGGTATCCTGGTACTCTGTCATTCTATTGGTTTAATTGAATTAATTCTTGCTTTGCGTGGCCCGGTGGGGTGCGCGAGGGGAGAGCGGCCTTCGCAACTGTGAGCGCCCTCCCCTCGCATAGGGTTTTACCTGATTGCCAAATCATTGACGGGCTGCCGGGCAGTCCCCGGCAATCTTAAATACGATTTTCCGGACATTCTGCTTTTCTTTATTTTTTATGCAGGGCATATGTGCATCCTGCGGTGCATAATATCCGAATGTTCCTTCTGTAAGAATATTGAACCCGTGATCCCCTGCTTTTTTGTAGAACAGAATGTCCTGATCCGGTGTCCTGTCTTCTTCCATCTCCAGTTCATCTGCAAAATCCACATAAATACGCTCTTCGCCTTCTTCCATAAACTGAAGATCCGCATATTTTATGTGCGCTTCCATCCGGGCATCGTCTTTATCTTTTGTCTCATAAGTCTGCACCAGAGCAAACAGATTCTCACCATCCAGCTCATAGCGTCCTTCCGCAAGATGCTCACTTTTGTCCTGTTTTATAAAATCTCTTATGAGTTTTCCGTATTCTGCAAATTCTCTGTATCTATCAAGATTTTCTATTTTATCAAAAATCATACTCCTGTCTCCTGTTTTGCTTTATCCTTGCCAAGAAGTTTCTTTACAACAGGTCCGAGTACCGGCGACAGAAGGGAAATTGCTGCCAGTGCAAGGAAAACTGCGCAAATCGGGTGCGTCAGGAAAATGGAGAAGTTTCCGTCACTCATGGTAAGGGCGCCTCTGAAGTTTGTTTCTGCCAGTGCTCCAAGAATGATACCAATTACAATCGCAGACATGGAAAACTCTGTCTTATTCATAAAGTATCCGAGGAAGCCACAGAATACCATTACAAATACATCATTCATGGAATTGTTATAAGCATAGGCACCAACAAAAGTAAGAGTAAAAATAACAGGGATCAGGATCTCTTTGGGAATATTTACAACCTTGACAAATACTCTGATCAGAGAAAATCCCATGAGACCCATAACTGCGTTTGCCAGAAGAAGGCCGATAAAAATTGCATATACAGAGCTTGCCTGCTCTTTAAAAAGCAGCGGTCCAGGCTGCATTCCCTGAACCATCAATGCTCCAAGCATAATTGCTGTCGCACCATCACCGGGAATGCCAAGTGTCAGCATCGGGATCATTGCACCACCGGATACAGAGTTGTTTCCGGCCTCCGGAGCAACGATACCTTCCGGTTCACCATTGCCAAAATTGTCTTTATATTTTGACCATCTCTTTGCCTGATCATAAGAAACAAACGAAGCGATGTCACCACCTGTTCCAGGTACACATCCAATAAAAGTTCCGATAATAGATGAACGGAGAAGTGTTACAAACACTCTCTTAAGATCCTCCCATGTAGGAAATACTCTGGTAAGTTTTACATCTGTTTTTACATATTTTTCTTTATAACAGTCCTCCACACTCTGAAGAACCTGAGAAAAAGCAAACAGTCCGATCAGGATCGGTACGAAAGAAATACCGCCCAGAAGATATGTAGAACCAAAAGCAAAACGCACAGAACCGCTCAGATTATCAATTCCAATAGTTGCGATAAACAGTCCGATGAATCCTCCCAGAAGACCTTTTAAGATAGATCCAGACGAAACACTGGTGATGATACTAAGTCCGAATACTGCAAGTGCAAAGTACTCTGGTTTTGAAAATTTCAGTGCCACAGATGCAAGCATCGGAGAAAAGATGATCAAGCAGATTGCACTGAAAATTCCTCCAAATGTGGAACCAAACGTAGATAAACCAAGTGCCCGTCCCGGCTGCTTCAATTTCGTTGCCATTGGATATCCGTCCAGAGTGGTTGCTACAGATGCCGGTGTGCCCGGTGTTTTCAAAAGGATTGCCGAAATGGATCCTCCGTATATCGCTCCACAGTATATACCAAGGAGCATCAGGATTCCACCGACTCCCTGGAAGGCAAACGTAAGTGGAAACAAAAGCGCAATACCCATGTTTACAGAAAGTCCCGGCATTGCTCCAATCAGGATACCTGCACCGGTTCCGAAAATAAGGCCTGCCAGATTGCCTATCGTAAATACATTGCCAAGTGCTACTAAAATGTCAGACATTCTTCTACCTCCTTATCTCATAAATATCGGTGCCGGCAGAGAAATGTTCAGGAGCATGCCAAACAGAATATAAACAGCTGCCAGTGTAATAATCGTTGTAAGAGCAATCTTCTTTACGCTCCGTACTTCCATCAGATACATCAGTGCCGGAATGAACAACAGTGCACCAATATAAAATCCTAGAAAATACAGCACCACACAGAACAGAACAATAATTCCAAAAAGGATATAAACTCTGATATTTGCCGGTGTTGAGATCGTAAATGTCTTTGCTTCAAGTTTTTCTTTATTTTTAATCGTTGAAATCAGCAGGCATACTGAAAAAACAATGATCAGAATGCCAAGCATCATCGGCCAGAATCCGGCTCCCGGATCACCTTCGCCAATTTTTATTTTAAGTGACGAAGCCAGCGCCACAACACCCACACCGACCCAAAGCATGATCACAGAAATTATATAATTTGCTTTTTTCATGTTTCCCATTTTATTTGCCTCCTATGATGCAGACAGAAGAATTTTCCTCCTGCCTGCATGACAGTCTGTTTATTCAGTCTCAATATCTTTCAAGAGATCTTCATACATTGCATAGTCATCTTCCATCATCTTCTGGCAGTCATCCCCAATGATGCACTGTGGATCAATACCCTGTTTTTCGAAGTATTCTTTGAATTCATTACTTTCGCAGGTTGTCTTTGCTGCATCTCTCAGCTGTGTCAGAATTTCTTCCGGTGTATCTTTCGGAGCTACAAGACTTGCCCATGCACGGATCACCAGATCATGTCCCAGTTCTTTGAAAGTAGGAACATCTGGATAAATGCTGGAACGTTCTTCTGACATAACACCAAGAATCTTCATCTCGCCAGCATCTACCTGTGACTTATAGCTGGACGGATCAGCGATCGTTGCATCAATATGTCCGCCGGTAAGTGCCGCAGCAATATCTGCGGAACCATTCGGATAAGGAATGTGTTTCAGTTCCACACCAAATTCTTTTTCAAAACTTACTGCTGCCACATGCCAGATAGCTCCCATACCGGAGTTTCCTACCTGAACGGTACCAGGATTTTCTTTGCAGTATGCTGCAAAATCATCAACGGAATCATATGGTGCATCCGCTGGTACGATCAGTGCTGCCGGTGCTGCGATCGGTGCACAGATTGCTGCATAATCTTCCGGTGTTACCTGGCATTTATCCTGCCATGGGAACATTGCCAGCTCAACAGTTACCATTCCAAGTGTATATCCATCTGCTTTTGCTGCTGAGGTTTCTACCATACCGGTAACACCGCCGCCGTCCGGTTTGTTGGTTGCTACAAAATTAGCTCCATCAAGATTTTCTTTCATATACTGCATAAGACCTCTTGCTGCGGTATCAGTTCCACCACCTGCTGCTTTCGGAATGATAACGGAAATATCTTTGCTCGGATACTTGGCTGATCCACCTGCACTTCCACATCCTGCCATTGTCGTTACTGCCATTGCTCCTGCGAGTACCAGTGCTGCTACTTTTTTACACTCCATAATTTTTTCCTCCCTTGATTATCTCACAATCTTTTGTTCTACACGTTTTGTAAGTTCATTAAGATCTCTTACTTCTTCTTTAAATGTTTCTGTCAGCCCGGATTTATCTTTTGTTCTGCTGTTCAGTGTCACATGAAGACCTTCTACCTCAGAAAGATGATATTTTGCATTTACCGGATAATACTGCCTCTCTATCAGCGATGCAATCGTCAGGAAATCAGAAACTTCTTTTGCTTTTTCTTCTTTATAGTGTTCGCAGAGCCATGTGTAAAGTTGCGGATGGAAATTATCCATAACTCCGCAGAAACCTGCTGCTCCTTCCTGCATAGATTCAAGCAATGTCGTTGTATTTGCGTTGTACAGTTTCAGATTAGATCCTTCGATAACTTCCAGCTTCTTTCGGATCTGTGCAATATCACAGCAGGTATCTTTCAGGAAATAAAATCTTCCTGTAGATGCACACCAGGAAATAGTTTCCGGTGTAAGCAGTCTCTTGTACGGATACGGACACTCATAAAAACCAAGCGGAACATTTGGATCCATGTTTTCCAGAATTTTTTTGCAATTTTCGATCCACACAGAATCATCTTCATCTTCTTTTGCCAGACGGTTAGTTATTAAAATTACTGCATCTACTCCTGTTTTGGCGATTTCATTAAGCTCTGTAATCTGATCTTCAATCTTGTCTGATACATGTCCGGATGCAATTACCGGAACTCTTCCTGCCGCAAACTCCACAGTTTTGGCTGCGTATTTTACTCTCTCCTCAAGAGACAGGTAAAACATTTCGCTTGACTGACATACGGCAAACATTCCGGAAACACCGTTTTTGATGTACCAGTCCACCAGTTCTTTCAGGCCATCATAGTCGATTTTGTTGTCCTCTGTAAACGGAGTCAGCATAACCGGCCATGAACCTCCCGGGAAACGATTTTCCATTTTTTCTTCCTCCTCTTTCCTGTTATTTTCTAATCTTCCAAAAGGCTATATTTTTCCTTTTGTATGTGTATGTGATATATAAAAAATCTTCATCCTGAATAATAGCCGGGTATGCAAATTCGCCCTCACCAGTACTCAGATCTCTGATTTTTTCCCATGTTTTTCCATCGTCTTTTGAAACTGCAAGAGAAATCGGTGTTCGATCTCCCCAGTTTACTCCAACCGGATTATATACAAGAAATAATTTTCCGTCTTCAGAACGTATCATGTCGATTCCACTGTTGTTATTCGGAAGTTCCGTGGCATAAGCTTCTGTCCAGGTATCCCCTCCGTCTTTGGAGTCGCTCCGGTAGATCATGCCTTCAGTACTTCGAAGAAGCATGTGCACCTGATCCGGGATACTTTCCCATAAAGTTGGCTGAATCACACCTCTTCCATAAAAAGACTGCTCACTTACCGGAATGGAACTGTCATCTTTTCCGACTGTTCGCTCTCCACTCTTATACTCCAGCTGACTGATTTCAACTTCCTGTGATTTATTCCATGTTTTTCCATCATCATCGGAACGATCCACAAATGCTTTCCAAATTCCCTGTTCGGTAGATCCCGGTGCCAGAATTCTTCCACTTTTCAGACGGATCGGTTTGTTTCTCACCGGTCCTCTGCCTCCCTGATCTCCCGGAACCAGTTCTTTTTCTTCTCCAAAAGTTTCTCCGTTGTCTTCAGAAACCCGATACATGGTCCGCCACTTACTTATTTCATTTCCTACTTTGTAAAAAATGATGATCTTCTTTTCATCAACCCGGAACAACACCGGATTCCAGTGTGCTTCCTCGGACTGTGCCAGAATTTTCGGTTCTTCAAAATGTTCTTCATTTCCCCTGGTGAACCAGATTGCCACATCACCGTTTCCTTCTTTTGTCCCACCAAACCAGGCTGCAAGAAATCTGTCCGGTCCGATTTTCAGTAATGTGGAAGCATGACACATATCTGTGGGACACTTTTCCATAATCAGTTTCATTTCATCCTCCCTCGCCTCAGTGTGTTCTGTATTTCAGAACACTGTTCTGTTGTGTAAATATTTTTTTGTGAACGCGAAGAGCTCACGTTCACATTTATAATAATTTCTGCTGTTTATAATCGTGTCTGTTATCTATATATTCTTTCTTAACAGGTATTTTCAGGATAAACGATTCTCGATCTTCGCTACATATTTCTTGATCAGCAACGCCCATTCCTGAATCTGGTCATCTGTAAAATGAACCGCCAGACCGCTGACACTGATCGCTGCATATAGCTTATGCGTCTTATCAAAAATTGGCATTGCCACACATTTTACCCCAAACTCATGCTCCATGTCATCGATTGCATATCCTCTCTGCCTTGTTGCCTCAAGCTCTGCTCTAAGCTGAACCGGATCAGAAATCGTATGATCTGTGTAAACAGCAAGATCCCTCTGAAGGTATGCATTGATCTCTTCTTCCGAAAGATTTGCAAGCATTGCTTTACCGATTCCGGTACAATGCATATCAGCTCTCTCACCCAGAATAGAACGCATCAGATTGACAGACTCAGTCGGATAAGTTGCTTCCAGATATACAACCTCTCCATCATGAGGAATGGCAAGATATACTCTTTCATTTGTAAAATTGGCAAGTTCCTGCATATATGGCATTGCTATCTTGATAATGGAAAAAGTTTCTTCCATTGCCCTGCTCAATGCAAAAACCTGCATTCCCAGTTTATATCGCTCTGTCTCTTCATCCTTCTCCAGATAATCCATTGCCTTCAGTGTTGTCAGAATATCATAAACATTACTCTTGTACAGACCAAGACGGTCGCTGATCTCTGTGACACCCCAGGTAGGCTTTACCAGAAAACAATTTAGAACATCCAGTGCTTTTTTTAATGACTTAACTTTGATCTCATCCTGATCCATTGACGTTCTCCTGTTGCTGTTCTGTATTTCAGAACTTTGTTATAAATTATTTTGTAACTAAAGAATAGCACATTTATATTATAATAACAATTGGACAAAATTCATATATTTATTTTCAGTTTTTCATACAAAAGTACCAAACAAGGGGACTATGTAAACATACAAAAAGTACCAGAACACCCTGTCTATGTGTGGAGGAGGGTATCCTGGTACTCTGTC
>ERZ857972.207-NODE-207-length-67031-cov-9.105232_pt1 | contig 67031 bp, 58 predicted proteins | sample MGYA00519757_ERZ857972 | MGnify/ENA primary metagenome ERZ857972 (study PRJEB31778, sample SAMEA3449383) | human gut metagenome | biome: human gut; feature: human-associated habitat; material: faeces | place: United Kingdom | collected 2010/2012 ...
TCCCCCTCAGGGGTTTTCTTAGGTTGTCAAACCATTGACGGGGCGCCGGGCAGTCCCCGGCCTTCGCAACTCCGAGATGCTCCCCCTCAGGGGTTTTCTTAGGTTGTCAAACCATTGACGGGGCGCCGGGCAGTCCCCGGCCTTCGCAACTCCGAGATGCTCCCCCTCAGGGGTTTTCTTAGGTTGTCAAACCATTGACGGGGCGCCGGGCAGTCCCCGGCCTTCGCAACTCCGAGATGCTCCCCCTCAGGGGTTTTCTTAGGTTGTCAAACCATTGACGGGGCGCCGGGCAGTCTCCTAGAAGAGTGGTCTCAAGGCGGGGTATAACTCCTTGAACTTCTGGTAACGTTCCTCGTACTTCGCCACAAGTTCTTCTTCCGGCTCTACGGTATCTACGACATGCGCCATCTTTTTACCAATCGTCTCAACATCCGGATAAGCTCCGCATCCAACGGCTGCAAGCATTGCGCCCCCCATGGATGGACCTTCTTCTACTTCCAGTACATCGACTTTCAGGTTCATGACATTTGCAATGATTTTCTTCCACAGAGGGCTCTTTGCACCGCCGCCGCAGATCTTTGTACGCTCAATCTTAATACCAAGTTTTCTTGCAACTTCCAGAGAATCACGAAGTCCAAATGCCACACCTTCCAGAACAGCCTGTGTCATATCAGCTCGTGTGCTGTCCATGGACATTCCGAAGAAGACACCTCTTGCATCCGGATTATTATGCGGAGATCTTTCTCCCATCAGATACGGAAGGAAGAATACATTGTTTTCACCAAGTTTCTGAATCGGTGCCTGCTCCGCTGCGAAATCTTTTGTCTGAAGAATTTCTTCTGCCCACCATTTGTTGCAGGAAGCCGCACTCAGCATACATCCCATCAGATGATAACTTCCGTCTGCATGGCAGAAAGAATGCAGTGCATTGTTTTCGTCAACACCAAAGTTTTTACTGGAAATAAAGATAGTTCCGGAAGTACCAAGAGAAATATTACACTGTCCGTCACCAACAGTTCCTGTTCCGACAGCAGCTGCCGCATTGTCACCGGCACCTGCTACAACTTTAACGTCTGCTGAGAAACCAAGCTCTTCTGCCACTTCCGGTTTCAGTGTACCGACAACTTCCCAGCTCTCATACAGCTTTGGAAGCTGTTCTTCTTTTACATCACAGATTTCCATCATTTCTTTTGACCAGCAACGATTCTTCACATCAAGAAGAAGCATACCGGATGCATCAGAAACATCTGTGCAGAAAGATCCGGAAAGTCTGTATGCCAGATAATCTTTCGGAAGCATAATTTTTGCGATCTTTGCAAATTTATCAGGCTCGTTTTTCTTCATCCAGAGGATCTTCGGTGCTGTAAATCCTGCAAATGCAATGTTTGCTGTGTATGCAGATAATTTATCTTTACCGATCTCATTGTTGAGATATTCTGTTTCTTTCTGGGAACGACCATCGTTCCAGAGAATTGCAGGACGGATCACCTGATCATTTTCGTCCAGCGTTACCAGCCCGTGCATCTGTCCGCCAAAACCGATTCCGGCTACCAGAGAGCGGTCAATTCCTTCTGTCAGTTCTTTCATTCCCTCAACACTCTGGGTAAACCAGTCTTCCGGATTCTGTTCTGACCAGCCCGGATGCGGGAAAAACAATGGGTATTCTTTTGATACGATATTACAAATCTTTCCGGATTCTTCCATCAGAAGAAGTTTGACTGCGGAAGTACCAAGGTCAACGCCGATATAATACATGTCTCCTCCTAACTGTGCACTCCATCATATGTATAAAACTCATGCACATTCTGTTTGCGATTGCTATTGATTTTTTTATCTTTATTTTTCTTTTTGCCAAGACATCCCAGGAAAACTCCCGGGATGCCTGTATTGTTTTATTTTGTTATAGTCAGAATGTGTAGATTAACCCCATGGATTTTCTGTCGGATATCTTACACCTGCCGGCTGGTTGTAACCAATCTTCTTTACGTCCAGTCCGAGGAATTTCACTACTTCGAAGAACTGTTTTCCATAATGTCCGAACATAACTGCTCCGTGATGCGGATAGTTGCCCTCGATCAGTACGTGACGATAGAATCTTCCCATTTCTTTGATAGCGAAGATACCGATACCACCAAAGGATCTTGTCGGTACATCTAAGACTTCTCCTTCTGCAACGTATGCTACCAGTTCACCTTCGGAGTTGCACTGCAGACGATAGAATGTAATATCAGAAGCAGCGATGTCACCTTCAAGAGTTCCTCTTGTAAAGTCTGGATCAGATCCTGCCGGCTCAAGAAGTCTGTGCTGGATGAGCTGATATTTAACGGCTCTGGATTCGCACATCTTGCATGCAGGAGTATTTCCACAATGGAAGCCCATGAATGTATCTGTCAGTTTGTAATCATATTTTCCTTTGATATCTTCGTCATAGATATATTTCGGAACAGAGTTGTTGATATCAAGCAGAGTAACAGCATCGTTGGAAATGCAAAGTCCGATGTACTCGCTGAGTGCGCCGTAGATATCAACTTCACAGGATACCGGAATACCTCTGGAAGCAAGGCGGCTGTTTACATAGCAAGGTTCAAATCCGAACTGTGACGGGAATGCCGGCCAGCATTTATCAGCAAATGCAACATATTTTCTTGCTCCTTTGTGAGCTTCTGCCCAGTCAAGAAGAGTGAGTTCGAACTGTGCCATTCTTGCATTGAGATCTTCGTAATATCTTCCTTCACCCATTTCTTTTGCCATATCTGCACAAACTTCCGGGATACGAGGATCATTTTCATGCTCTTTGAAAGCAACGAGAAGATCAAGTTCGGAGTTTTCTTCGATCTCAACGCCCAGTTCATAAAGGCCCTTGATCGGTGCATTACATGCAAAGAAATCCTGCGGACGTGGTCCGAATGTAATGATCTTGAGGTTACGAACACCGATGACAGCACGTGCAACTGGTACAAAATCACCGATCATTTTTGCAATGTCATCTGCTGTTCCAACCGGATATTCCGGAATGTATGCTTCAAGATGACGCATCTTTAAGTTATAGGAGCAGTTCAGCATACCACAGTAAGCATCACCACGTCCGTTGATCATGTCGCCGTCGCCTTCTGCTGCTGCCACATACATGCACGGTCCGTCAAATCTTTCTGCGATCAGTGTCTCCGGTGTTTCCGGACCGAAGTTTCCAAGGAAAACAACCAGTGCGTTACACTCTGCTTTGTTTACGTCTTCGAGAGCTTTTTCCATGTCTTTTTCGTTCTCAACAGTTACAGGACATTCATAAAGTTCTCCCTTATAAGCTGCTTTGATTGCTGCGCGTCTCTTCTCGGAGAGCTGAATCGGGAAACAGTCACGGCTTACTGCAATGATTCCAAGTTTTACTACTGGTATATTGTTCATGATATAAATTCCTCCATATTATATAGAATATATTTTTGAGTTCTGTTATTTAATACGATCAGTCGATTCCAACATTTGCACCTTTCAGTCCGTTGAATGCACCTTCGATAGCTGCTTCTTCATGACCGATCAGCCATTTGTTCTTCGCTGTGAGAAGCTTGTCTTCTCCTTCGGAAGCTGTTTCAAAAGTCAGTTCTGTGTTGGTTCCTTTCGGAAGGACAACGACGCACTGGAAACCGCTTTCATTTACATGGCACGGTGCATAATGCAGTGTAGTTGCATATACTTCGATTGCAGTTCCTGCCGGAACAAGGAAAGCTTCTACTTTTGATGTGTCATATGTAAAATCTTTCTCCACATCCTGCTGATGTCCGATCAGCAGTACAAGGTCTGTCACTGCAACGTTGATCTCGGAGCTGCGGTGGTATTCCAGACCGTTTAATTTCTTGTTATGTCCGTTGCAATATCCGATTTCGATCGGCAGACCGCCATATCCCTTGTTCTGCAGTTCTTTTGCAACCGGCAGTGCTTCCATTTCTTCTACGGAAGGAACATAAGTCACATCCTCCGGAACCGGCGTGTGTTTCATTTCCTTCAAAAGTTCCGTAAAATCATACCCCTCCAGTACTTTGCCATATCTACGGAACGCGTCATCTGCTACATTCTGAATCCTCACCTGAAGTTACCTCCTTTATTTTTTATGCTGAATTCAGTATAGCATGAGCTGCTTTCAATTGCGCCAGATTTTTTGTCCTCTTTAGTGCACTTTTTTGACCTTGTATTTTTTTTATTGTCAAAACATTTGTAAAAATTTCAAAAAAACAAGCGCCTGTGAGAGCGCCTGTTTCCATCTTTTTTTATTCTTTATCTGCTTTGCCGAGTTCACTCGGCAAAAGGCCGTAACGCTTCTGAAATTCTCTTGTAAATGCGCGGCTGCTGCTGAATCCGTTGTCCAGTGCGATCTGGCTGATTGTCTTGTCTGTATTCAATAATTCTCTGTAAGCATAGGTCATGCGAATATCCTGCAGGTATGTCTTAAAATTGACATTTGCATATTTCTGAAACATTCTGGATAAATATGCATCCGAATAGCCAAACATATTCGCAACTTCAGCCAGTTTCAACTCTTCCTGATAATGTTCTCTCATATAGGAAGTGATTCTTGCAAGCGCATCCAGACGTCGGCTGTGACGTACTTCCTGCTCTCCTGCCTCATCAAGACGATAATAATTGACCAAAAGATACAATACATCATAATAAAAAGAACGGATTTTAAACTCATACCCGGTTCCGCGTTTACCGTAAAGTTTATACATTTCACGCACAAGTTTTGAAAGCTTCCCGTCCATTTCCGGTATGCTTCCCGCAAAACGGATAAAACGGTGTGCCGTAAAATAATCTTCAAACTGTTTCAGCGGAATCTGCAAAACTGCCGTATGGTTTTCCTCCGGTGAATCAATTGAATGCACTTCATTTGAATTAATGATCATCAGCTCTCCCGCCTTAAGCGGATGCTTCTCGTCATTCAGGTAAAATGTCAGCGAACCTTCCATTACCGCAAAAATCTCGACGGATGTGTGCCAGTGCTTTTCCCGTACATAATTACCCTGACTTCCCTCAAACAAAAAGAATTTAAATGGCAGCCCCTCATCCGGGATCACCAGTTCATGCTGGAATTCCATGCCATACCCCTCTCCTGACTCATTTTCAATAGTATTTATACAACCCCTGTAACTATTTTCATCTATTTCCTATCATAGCATGAAGATATTCTATTTACAAGCGAATGAAAACCGACTGGTCACCACACTTTCTCAAATAAAGTACGGTGCACCGGGACAGCAAAAAACTCCGGCGGCAGGGAACTCGCCCGGAGTATCCTCTGAATCTGGTTCGCTTGAAAAAATTCGTCCAAGTATCGGAATGTACAGGTTTTTGCGTTGATACAGAAAATGCTGCTGTCTGAGCATCTTTGATGCGAGTTCAGCACTTTTCTGTATCGCTTCTAGCAAAGTTCTGTACTTCCTGATACTTTAGAATTTTTGAATTGAACCACGTTCAGAGGATACCTCACAGGCGAGCCCCTCCACTGGAGTTTTTAATATCAATCCCCCTCACCTGGAATCCTTTATCTATCTTATTGCATCTTTCATGCTCTTCACATACTCTCCGACATATGGCACGCAATCTTCCCCATAGGTTTCACACAGCTTCACAATAGCTGATCCTACAATCACGCCATCCGACTGGGCTGCCATCTTCTTTGCCTGCTCCGGTGTGGAAATTCCAAAACCGACCGCACACGGAATATCCTTCTGCGCTTTTACAAGCTGAACCATTGCTCCGATATCTGTCGTGATCTGGCTTCTCATACCAGTAACACCAAGAGAAGACACACAGTAAACAAAACCTTCTGCCTCTTTTGCGATCATAGAAATACGCTCATGGGAGGTCGGTGCGATCAGAGAAATCAGATCCAGTCCATACTTCTCCGCTACCAATGCAAACTCCTCTTTTTCCTCAAACGGCACATCCGGAAGAATCATCCCGTCCATTCCCACTTCCGCTGCTTTCCTACAAAAACGCTCTACACCGTAAGAAAAAACAACATTCGCATACGTCATAAATACCATCGGAATTGATGTATTTTTACGGATTTTTGCGACCATATCAAATACTTTATCAGTCGTAACCCCACCAGATAAAGCACGTAAGTTCGCCCCCTGAATTACCGGTCCCTCTGCTGTCGGATCAGAAAAAGGAATGCCGAGTTCGATCAAATCTGCACCGGCTTCTTCCATTGCATAAACGATTTTTTCAGTAACATCAAGAGATGGATCCCCACAGGTAACAAACGGGATAAATGCTTTTCCTTTTGCAAATGCTTCTGTAATTCTCTTATTCATGGATATCCTCCCCTCTGTAACGTGCGATTGCCGCACAGTCCTTATCTCCACGTCCTGAAATTGTAATAACTACGATCTGATCTTTGCGCATCTGTGGTACAATTTTTCTTGCATAAGCCACAGCGTGAGCACTTTCGATTGCAGGAATGATGCCCTCTGTTCTTGACAGATATTCAAATGCATCTACCGCTTCATCATCTGTTACCGGCACATATTCCGCACGTCCGATATCATAAAGATGTGCATGTTCCGGTCCGACCCCCGGATAGTCCAACCCTGCTGAAATTGAATAAACCGGTGCAATCTGACCATATTCATCCTGGCAGAAATAAGACTTCATTCCATGGAAAATACCAAGTTTTCCGGTTGCGATCGTTGCTGCAGTCTCTGCTGTATTTACACCACGACCAGCAGCTTCACAGCCGATCAGACGCACACCTTCATCCTCGATAAAGTTATAAAATGTACCGATTGCATTGGAACCGCCACCTACACAGGCAAGTACGGCATCTGGAAGTTTTCCTTCTTTTTCGAGAATCTGTTCTTTTATTTCTTTAGAAATAACAGCCTGAAAATCACGTACGATCGTCGGGAACGGATGCGGACCCATGACAGAGCCGAGTACATAATGTGTGTCGGAAATACGGTTTGTCCACTCTCTCATTGTCTCAGAAACAGCATCTTTTAAGGTCGCAGTTCCTGATGTAACGGCATGTACTTTTGCTCCCAGAAGGCGCATTCTGTATACGTTTAGTGCCTGACGTTCCGTGTCTTCTTTACCCATAAAAACTTCACATTCCATGCCCATAAGAGCAGCTGCCGTTGCTGTTGCAACACCATGCTGACCAGCACCTGTCTCTGCAATGACACGTGTTTTTCCCATTTTTTTTGCAAGTAAAACCTGTCCGAGAACGTTGTTGATCTTGTGTGCTCCAGTATGGTTTAAGTCCTCACGTTTCAGATAAACTTTGGCCCCGCCAAGGTCTTCCGTCATATGTGCGGCATAATATAAAAGAGACGGACGTCCTGCGTAATTGTTGAGTAAGTCTGTCAGCTCACGGTTAAATTCCGGATCATCTTTATAGTGATTATAGGCCTCTTCCAGTTCCAGCACTGCATTCATCAGTGTCTCCGGAATGTACTGCCCTCCATGTATCCCAAATCTTCCTTTAGACATTTGCTTGATTTCCTCCTCTATGTTTTCCTTCAAAATATTCTCGTTTCTCTACACTCTCTTCTCTAATCCTGTACTGCTTTTCTTACAATATCCACAACTCTTCGGATCTTTTCCGGATCTTTCCACTTTTCTGTCTCCACACTGCTGCTCAAATCCACCGCAAACGGGTGAATCTCCCGGATCGCCTGCTCCAGATTCTCTTCCCCGATTCCTCCTGCAAGGAAAAATGGACGTTCAATCTTTGGAATCAAAGACCAGTCAAATGTCTTGCCGGTTCCACCGCTGCCCTGATCAAGCAGGATATAATCTGCAGGACTCTGCAATGCATTCTCCATATCATCGGCTGTTTTTATGGAAAAAGCTTTGATGACCGGCTTATCTGTATGTGCTTTTAATTCTGCAATATAAGACTCATTCTCCTGTCCGTGAAGCTGTGCCATGGCAAGTGTTCCATCATCTAAAAGTGACCTTACAAGCTCCATTGCCGCATTGACAAACACCCCGACCGGCTGAATTTCCGGTGAAAGATTCTTCACCAGTTCTCTTACCTCATCTGCTGTCACACTACGGAAGCTTTTGGGAAATTCAACGATAAATCCACAATAATCAGGATTCGCTTCATTGACTGCAAGGATATCTTCCCTGCGTCTTAAACCACATATTTTAATCTTTGTTTTGCTGAAATTTTCTGTTTTCATTTCCTGTATTTCTATGTACTTATGCTTCTTCTAAAGGTGCTTCGTTCAGTTCCTCCAGTGCTGCTTTTTTATCTGGACTGCGCATAAGTGTCTCTCCGATCAGCACAGCTTCGATCTGATTTTCATGTAATTTTTTGATATCTTCTGATGTTCGGATACCGCTTTCAGATACAAAAATCACATTGTCCGGTGCAAGTTTACGAAGCCGTATGCTGTTCTGCATGTCCACTTCGAACGTCTTGAGATCACGGTTATTGACACCAATGATCCTTGCTCCACTCTTTATTGCACGCTCTACTTCTTCCTCGTCATGTGCTTCTACCAGCGCATCCATACCAAGGTCTTCTGCCATTTCTCGATATTCCCGAAGCTGTTTATCATCCAGAAGCGCACAGATCAGAAGTACGGCTGCGGCTCCATATGCGGCTGCCTGCAAAATCATATAATCATCGATTACGAAGTCTTTTCGAAGGACCGGAATGTCTACTTCCGATGCAATTTCCCACAGATACTGATCTGAACCCTGAAAATAAAAAGGCTCTGTCAGGCAGGAAATAGCCGCTGCTCCGGCTGCTTTATATTCTTTCGCAATCTCCAGATACGGAAAGTCCGGTGCGATCAGTCCCTTTGACGGGGATGCTTTTTTGACCTCGCAGATATAAGACATTCCCGGTTTTTTCAGTGCCTGGTAGAAACTGTGTGGTGTTTTTGCCGTTTCAGACTGGATCAACGGATTCAGAAGCATCTGGACTTTTTTCTGTCGGATCTCGTTGATCAAATCTTCACGGGGCATTTCTTTTTTATCTCTTTCGATACGCTCTCTCGTCTTTTCGGCAATCTCATTCAATATATTCATAATAACAAATTTCCTTTTCTTATAAAGTTCAGATATCCAATTCCTTCATTCGGAACAATACTCTGATTTTTCTATTATAGCACCTACTCATTCGAGCAGGCGATAAATTCATCCAGTTTTTTCAGTGCCGCGCCATTGTCAATCAGTTCTTCTGCCATACGGACACCGACTTCCATTGTCTCAGCTTTGCCTGCAATATAAAGTGCTGCACCCGCATTTAAGCATACTGCCTGACGCTTCGGTCCTTTCTCTTCTCCTCTTAAAATTGCCTTTGTGATCTCAGCATTTTCTGCCGGAGTACCACCTGCAAGATCATCTTTGGAACATCTTTCGTAACCGAACTGCTCCGGCGTGATCTCATAAGACTGGAACCAGCCATCCTTGATTTCACAAACAGACGTAGGTGCGCTCATTGAAATCTCATCCAGCTTATCCTGTCCGAATACAACCATTCCTTTTGTCACGCCAAGCTTCGCCATTACCTGTGCCAGCGGCTCTACAAGTGCCTGATCAAATACTCCCATCAGTTCCATATTTGCGCCCGCAGGATTGCTTAAAGGTCCGAGAATATTGAATACTGTACGGATTCCAAGTTCTTTACGGATCGGTGCCACATACTTCATTGCGATATGATAATTCTGTGCAAACAGAAAACAGATATTGATTTTTTTGAGGAGTTCTGCACTCTTTTCCGGTGGAATCGTAATATTTACACCAAGTGCTTCAAGTACATCGGCAGCACCGCTTTTTGAGGATGCTGCACGGTTTCCATGTTTGGCAACCGGCACTCCGCCAGCTGCAATAACCAGTGAAGAAGTAGTGGAAATATTGAAAGAATTGGCCCCGTCACCACCTGTTCCGACGATTTCAAGTACATCCAGATCATGCAGTAATTTAATACAGTGTGCACGCATTCCTGCTGCAGATGCAGTGATCTCATCAATCGTCTCGCCTTTCATGGAAAGTGCCGTCAAATAGGAAGACATCTGTACCGCTGTCGCCTGTCCGCTCATGATTTCATCCATAACTGTTTCTGCTTCCTGATATGTCAGATCTTCTTTTTTTGAAAGTTTTACGATTGCTTCTTTGATCATTCTAATGTCCTCCTGATTATTTTTTTATACCAAACTCCTGTAACTTATAATCTTTTATGAATACTTACGAATTGTTTCGTTGCTCTGCAACTCTCACAATTCTACAAACATTCGAAATCCGTAGATGTACTTTGTAAATCACTACTTTCTCATGTTTGGCGGGTTCTAAATTCAAATGCTTCTCCATGCAAGCATGGTCAGCATTTAGAATTTTTCCTCCTGGTATTCATAAAGTTTTCCACCATCACTTTTCCATCCGGTGTCATGACAGATTCCGGATGAAACTGTACTCCGAAGATCGGATATTCTGTATGTTCGACAGCCATGATTTCACCGTCTTCCGCCTCGGCAGTAACCCTTAAGACATCTGGTAATTTTTCTCTTACTGCTGCCAGTGAATGGTATCTTGCTGCCTGAAAGCTGTCCCCGAGTCCTTCAAAAAGAGGACTCTTTCCAACCGTATAAATGGTCTTTTTCTTTCCATGCATCAGTTCCTTTGCATAGGAGACTTCCCCACCGAAAGCTTCACAGATTGCCTGATGTCCGAGGCAGATACCAAGAATTGGAAGTTTTCCGGCAAAGTATCGAATTGCCTCAATGCAGATTCCGGCTTCTGCCGGTCTGCCCGGTCCCGGTGAGAGAATCAGTGCTTCCGGCTTCATTTCTTCGATTTCTTTTACGCTGTATTCATCATTTCGTACAACTTTTATATCCGGCGCTACGGAACCGATCAGCTGATATACGTTGTAAGAAAAGCTGTCATAATTATCAATCAGTACGATCATTCCAGTCCCTCCTGTGCTTTCTCGATTGCCAGTACAACCGCTCTCGCCTTGTTGCAGCATTCTTCGAATTCTTTTTCCGGAACACTGTCCGCCACAATTCCGGCTCCGGACCGGATACAGATCTCACCTTTTTTCTTGTATACCAGTCGTATTGCAATGCAGGTATCAAGGTTTCCGGCAAAATCCAGATAACCGATAGCTCCTCCGTAGATGCCTCGTTTACTCTGCTCCAGTTCTTCGATGATCTGGCATGCACGGAACTTCGGCGCTCCGGAAAGTGTTCCTGCCGGAAGAATGGAATCAACGGCATCTATTGCATCTTTGTCCTCTCTAAGTTCACCTGCAACCGTGGAACCGATGTGCATAACCTGTGAAAAATGTTCCACAGTCATATATTTTTCTACTTCAACCGTTCCGATTTTACTGATCCTTCCTATATCATTTCGCCCAAGATCGACCAGCATATTATGCTCTGCAAGTTCCTTTTCATCTTTTAAAAGTCCGGCTTCCAGTTCCTGATCTTCTTCTCTTGTCTTACCCCTCGGTCTTGTTCCGGCAAGAGGAAATGTTGTCAGTTTTTTGTCTTCAAGCTTTACCAGTGTCTCCGGTGATGCACCTGCAAGTTCGATATCATCACTGGAAAAATAGAACATATATGGTGACGGGTTTGTCGCTCTTAAAACTCTGTAAGTATCAAATAAGCTTCCCTCTGCTTTCGCCCTCATCGGATTGGAAAGCACAACCTGAAAAATATCGCCTTCATGGATATAATGCTTTGCTTTTTCAACCATATCGCAGTATTTTTCTTTTGGAAACTGTGGTTTGATCTCAGATGCCAGCTTCAATGAAGGAAACTCCTCTTTCTCTCCATCGCGTATCAGATCTGCCATTTCCTGAAGCTTTTTTTCTGCTTTCTGATAAGACTTTTCAAGGTCATCAAGCATCACTCCTGTAATCAGAAGTACCTTCTGGCGATAATGATCAAACGCAATTACCTGATCAAATAACATCAGATCCATGTCCCTGAAATCCGGATCTTCATGCTCTCCCAGCTTTAATTTCGGCTCGCTGTATTTGATATAATCGTAAGAAAAATATCCTACCAGCCCACCGGTAAACGGAGGCATTTCTTCCATCACCGGGCTTTTATATTCTTTCAAAATCTCTCTTAAAGTGTCTCCCGGATGTGCAACCTGTTTCGTAACCACCTCATCATTACCCACTTCTGTATGACGGATCTTCATGTATCCGTCTGTACAGGTAATTTCCATCACCGGTTCGTATCCGAGGAAAGAATAGCGTCCCCACACTTCTGTCTGGCTGGCACTTTCCAGCAGATAACAATGTCTGCTTGCCTTCCTTAAAGTTCTCATAACTTCTACCGGTGTATATCTGTCTGCATACACTTCCCGGCAGACCGGAACTCTTTTGTACTGTCCTTTTGCTGCAATCTCTCTGATGTTTTCCAGTGTAGGATACATGTATCTTTACCTCCTCCTGATGCATTTCTTAGAATGTGTCTGATAAAGCGGAGCATTTTACGTTATTGGAATATTACGGAATAATTTCCTGTAACATAAAAAGCCCGTCCATGACAAAGATTCCTCTGTCAAGGACGAGCAATAAACTTCACCCGCGGTGCCACCTTGATTCACGAAATGACTCGTGCGCTTTGCGGAATACCTACATATTCCCGGCAACTTACGTATGCCCTACGTCACAGAATACTAAGTTACTACCTTTCCCTGTGCCCTCAGCGGTCCATTTAGCAGCCTGCATTTCCATCCGGCTCTCACCCACCCGGATTCTCTGTGCGCGCATAACAGCTTTTATCTCCGCTTCAACGGTTTAACTGATTAAATTAAATTTTCTATAAAATACCATGATTTTTTTTAATTGTCAATAGGGTTAGACAGATTGCACATTTTTTATTCTCAACTTTGTGATTCCCCTCTTTTAAACTTCGGAGAATATGCTATAATAAGCAAAGAGAAAAAAGCAGTGTCATACAGGCACTGTCGTATCATAAAAAGGAGTTTATCCACTATGAAATTTATTTATCCTGCGGTTTTCCGCAAAACTGACAAAGGAACTTACCGGGGATTTTTCCCTGATCTTGAAGACTGTTATGGTGAGGGCGACACACTTGACGAGGCCATCGAAGAGGCTAATGCAGCTGCCTACAACTGGATCACACTTGAACTTGATGAAGATGACTGCCAGCTTCCGCCGGTTTCCGATGAGGATGATCTGGAACTTCAGGATGGAGATATTGTCCGGAATATTTCCGTCAATATCAGATTTTATGAGGGTTGGGATGAATGATCATTCCAACTTTTTTGTTCAGGGAATATTTACCAGAACTACAGATACCGGTGGAACGTTGATTCGATTCCACCGGTATTTTTGTATTATGATATTTTCAGGAACATTGCCACAGCAAATTTCTACTTCTCTTTTACTGCTTTTTCTGCCGTTTTCGGAGTACCAGTATCGCCGCTGCCATCACTCCCGAAAGTACAAGGATTCCGACAAATACTTCAAGTGGTGTATTGTCTCCGGTCTTCGGACTGGATGCTGTTTTCACACTGTGTGATACAGCCGTCGTACTGCCGCCCGGTCTTCCCTGCACCGTTGTTGCTCTTTTAAGCGCTGTAGTTGGTTTGGTTGTCGGTATCCGGGTAATGACCGGTATCGCAGCAGGCTTTTTTGCAATCAGTCTTGTATTCACAAACTGAATTGCATCCGTTTTGCTTCCACTTCCCTTCCTTGATGCCCAGACTTCTGATTCGAATCCTCCCTGTCCATCATTCAGGACATATACCGTCACTTCATAGGAGCTCTGGTCATATCGTATATTCTTTACGGAACCGGATTTCTGGGATATTTCATAATGATATTCCCCGGGTTCCGTATATTCGATTGCTCCAAACAAACCTCTGCCCGCTCCATTTGAGACTGTAATACAAAGTTCCGTTTCCTGCGGTATCGGTATCCCGCTTTCCTTTGCAGAAAGCACATACTCAAAAACTCTGCTGTCTGCGCTGTTCTGGTTCCTGTAAATAACCGAAACCGGAAGTGTGACCCGGCAGCTGTTTCCTCCCCTATCCGCCATCACCTGACCCGGAAAGAGCAGTATCCCGATCAGCGCCGAAATGCAGAGCAGCCTGCATAACTTTTTTATTTTTTTAATCATGTCTGATTCACCTGCTTTTCTTTTTCAAGCCGCCCAAAGAGGATCACACGGCCATTTGTTTCTGCCTCAGCACAGGTTGACAGCCCGATCAACCGGTCCTGCCTGGTAATTCCGATGTCCCGGTACTGCACAGCTTCTTTTTGGATATATGCAAGCAGTTCTGCCATGTTTTTCTGCTTTCTGACTTCCGGCCGGTACACCAGCCTGTCATAAGCATCCGTCTGAAGGCACGCATACAAAGTGATTTCAACGCTTCTTCCATCCGGATAAAAAAGTCTCCCTGTCTGGTGCTTTTCAAAATAAGTCCTGTCAGTAAACCGGACCACATCTCCAAACATGGCACCATTTGCCATATGATGCCCAAAGAGCAGATTATAACAGTCGCTGAAATCTGATGTGTTTTCACTGTCCAAAAAAATGGTTCCGGACAATGAAAACTCTCCATACACACCTTTGTTTACATATTCCATATCGTCTTCGCCCTGTACGATTGGATAATCCACATGGGTGCCGTCTATCGTCAGCCATCCACGGACATCCGGATTGATTGCCAGAAGTTCATTAAGACCTGCATCATCCTCATCCACTGACACAGACGGTTTATACTTCATCAGATTCTGAGAGACAAACGCCCCCTGATACAGCATTGCCGTATCCCACAGGGCATAGCCGCCGTACAAAAGCATCACAGTTGCCAGAATTGCCGCCACGAAGCTGACCAGCCAGTCACCTGTCTTTGATACAAAAACAATTATTTTCATTTTTTTCCGTAATGTCTGACGCGAAGGAACGCAAAACCAAGGATAAAGGCTGCTGCTACCATGATCGCATATGGAGCGATATCCATTACGATACCCATCGGAGGTGTTGCATCTTTTGTATTTGTATAGCTGACATTCGTATCTGCCGTAATTTTTCCGGTAGCTGTACCATCTTTAGAAGAACCTGCATTTGCAATGCTGGTTGTATAACCATTCGCATTTGCCTCAACCTCTGTAATAGTATAAGAATCATTTGCAGAAAGGCCATAGATTGTAACACTGTCGCCTGATTTCAGTGTGATTGCTGTACTGCTTCCATTCCACTGTTCAATTGCTGTTTCACCATTTTTTGTAACATAATATACTTCATCGTTATTGCTGCTGTTTATTGCAATATTAAACGCAAATTCTTTTGACAAATTACCAAGCTTCCCGGTTACTGTCTTTGATACCGTCAGATCCTGTATCTGACCTTCTGCATGATTATATGTGTTCGTAAAATTTGCTTCCGACAGTTTGTCTCCGGTTGCCTCATCAAAGAAGCGGTAGTCAAAAGAGTCATCTGAATATTTGTAGATATCCAGAATCTTTTTTTCTGTAGAATAAGCAATGCCTTCAAATCCACTTGTCGAAGTCTCTTTAATCACATAACGGTAAATTCCCGGTTCAACGAACGATGATGCATTGACCATAAGTGCTGTATCCTTCGTTTCCTGTTTACTCCCGATATCACTTTTTGCAGATGAAAAACCAATGCTTCCTGTTGTAGATCCATTCGCAAAAGTTACACCGCCTGCAGGGCCGACTTCTACTTTATTGTCCGGATCCGCAACTCCCGGAGCAATCTCAAAACCAAAAGTTGTATTCGGTGTATATGAATTTTCATATTTTTCCAGTGTTTTTGAAATTTTTAGTCCGTCAACACCTTTGCCGATTGGACTGGTTGCTGCTATGACCGGCACAGCCATTACCGTCATCATTGCACCAGCTATTACAACAGCTGCCATTTTTTTCATAAATTTTGCTTTGCTCATCATACTTACTTCCTCCTTAAATCTTTTTACTGCTACATCTCTGCCATCCTCTGCGGAACTTCTTCCAGATACCTGTTTTTTTCTTCCATGTCTGTCTTCAGCTCTTCCAGAAACTGACGGATATACAGAATCTCATCATTCCTATTCAGTCCTTCCGCCTGTTCTTTTTCATAGATTTTCAGACTTTCAAGAAGTGTCCCGCATACATTGTGGATTGCCTCCCCGTTTCCGTTAAAGCCACGGTACAATCTCCGTATCGCCTCATTTTCCGACATCTGAAATGCTGTCGCATAAAGTTTATGGAGCATATAGGTTCTGCGCCCACCCTCTTTCCAGAGTGCAATGTAACGTGTCCCTTTTTTCGTACGTGAAGACACAACTACATGCGTAGAAACCTTTCTCCCGTCAATTCCTGTGCCGTCTACTCTGCGGACAACTGCATTTTCGTTTATCTCATATAGTCCTTCATATCCTTTTATATCCCGCCACATACTCTCACCTTATCCTGTCTGTAATCTTTTTTACTGCTCCGTCACTCATCCATCAGATACCCGAACGGCGTACTATGGTAATGACTTTTCCTTTTATTTCACTTGTATCAACTACCCCAAAAGACCTGCTGTCCTTTGCTCCTTCCCTGTTGTCGCAGAGAATAAAATACTGATTTTCTTTCAGCGCCAGAGGATATTCCACCTCTGAATCATATGCCGGTGTCGTATAAAAAATATTGTCTTCCATCACCGTGTTTTTATTGACCATTAACTCGGACTCATCCGTGATCTCCACAACATCTCCGGGCACTGCCACGATCCGTCCGGTATACTGTATACCTTCCTTTTGGAATACCACAACATCATCACTTTTCAGATTTTTGTCCAGTCTGTAATAAAGCATCAGATCACCCGCACATACCGCCGGCTGCATATCTGCATTTGCCATAGGCGTTAGCCCAAAGACCACTCCAAAAAGAATCCCGATAACCGTGATCAGCAAAAACAGCCTGACCAGAAAATTACGAAGTGCTCTCATATTTCTCTCCGATTTTTATTTTTTCCGCCGTGCCGGTTTCAGAAGAAGTCCGGCCACGCCGATTCCTGCAAGTGACATCACAGCAAACGGAAGTGGCTCATCTGTGATACCCATCGGAGCCGGTGTCTCTGCTTTCCACTGCGCATAAAGCACGTTGCTATCTTCATCCAATGTATCGATTCGGATCACATCACCTTTCTTCAGAAGGATTCCATCGCTTCCGTCCACAGAAGTGCTCCAGCCGGCGAAGTAAAATCCGCTCATCTTTACATCAACACAATCGTTATTGATTGTATAGTTCTCATTCGGATTTTCGATTTCCACAACATCGTCTGCTTTTTTCTCTCCATTTACCATACCGCCGTTGTAATTATAAGTAAGAGTTGTCTTCCTTTTCTGTGTCCATTTTGCATAAAGGATCACATCCTCTTCCGGCATCACAAATTCATTCCCCGGGTAATAATCCATACCGGTACCATCTGCCTCTGTATTCCAGCAGAGAAATCCTTTCGAATTTTCCGGCACCGCCCAGTCTTTCGGGACTCCCGCCATCTTTGCTTTGGCACCGCCCGCATAACGTCTGGTATCAAGCAATGTCGGAGTATTTATTTCTCCGTTATTTGCATCATAAGTAAGTGTGTAACTGCCTTCATTTGCCCACTGCGCATACAACGTAAGATCTTTCGTGAGAATCTGGTCAAAGTTAAACGGCTGCGTTCCTGCTTCATCCATTGTCCATCCGACAAACCTGTAGTGTGTCCTCTCCGGATCTTCCGGCTTCCGTGCCACATGATTTGCTTCAAACTGTTGTTCCGGAATCTGTGTTGCATTCTCCCCGGTCACAAACGTAACTGTGATCGTCTTTGCTCTCCACTGTGCATAAAGTGCCAGATTAGATGCCGGCATTTTTGCATTATCAAAAGAAAATTCAGAACCCTCTTCACATCCCGGAGTTGTATACCATCCTGCAAATTCCGTCATATATTCCGGAAGTGAATCCGGCGGCTGCGGTGTCCAATTCTGATTGGAAATATCCTTCTCGAAACGAATAGATTGAACTGTTTTTACCGGTTTCTGACTGACATTGTAAAATTGGAGGTCATATGTTTTTCGTGTGTAATAAAAATTATACGTTTGGTCTGCATTTTCCCGTCCACCATCGGTCACTTCCTGCTTCTCATAATCATATCCCGTAATATTTTTGGGATTAAAAGATCCTGCCGCATATACAAACTGGCTGTAATCTGTTAATTCTGTATATTCATCATTGTCTACGTTCTGTCCCCAATAACGTACATCCAATTTATACAGATTCGATTGCCAGTCTGCTGTATAATTCTGTATTTCATTGTCTTTATCTGTCCTTATTAAGTCCTCTGTAACTGTCTGTCGCTTTGATGTTTTAAGTATTTCTGTGTTTTTTCCGCCTTTCCATCCATTAAAATACCAGTTCCATCCCCAACCACCGTTATTGTACTGTACTTCATTTCCGGCCGGCCATCTGTCTGCGATCGCTTCACCGTATTTTGCGGTAAACGAATAATTACTTCCTGTATATGTCTTTCCTCCGATCTGAATACTTCCATTTCCGTCATTCAGATGGAATTTAAAAACATAAGAATTTCTCGCATACCGTACATTCAGTACCGTAGACCCGTCACCTGCGATCGTCACATCTTTCGATGCCTTTGAATCATAATGAAAGCAGGAATACCTGGTGGCATTTCCATAAGTATCTGCTTTCACAGTACTTCCGGTTGCACCGCTTGCCGACTCCTGACTGACATAATCATATACACCTGTCGTCAACGTTTCTTTCCAGTACACAACCTTGTAGCCGGCAGTTCCCTCTCTCCATTTCGCATACAAAATAAGATCTGTTTCTACCGTCTGTCCAAATGTGTACGCCTGACTGCAATCCTCATCGGTGAACCATCCGACAAATATATATCCGGCTTTCACAGGATCAGAAGGCTTCTGTGAGTTCTCACCATAGGAAACCAGCTGCGGATCTACTGCCGTTCCACCATTTGATACAAAGCGTATCCAGCTTGCTTTTTTTACTACCGGATAAAGGATAAAATCACCATCTGCGCTGCTGATTGTATATTCACTGTCCGGTTGATTGGACTCTGCGTTCCCGGACCAGCCGACAAATACATATCCCACCTCTGCTTTGTATCCATAATTTTCTGAAACAGGTATAATTTTTTCACCATCTGCCAATGCTTCAGTATGAAGGATTCTTCCATGCTCTCCATTATCTGTTTTGTAATAGACATAATGTACATTACTGAACTTTGCAAAAAGATCGAGTTCCACATTTTCTGTGAGATTACCGTCCTGTTTTCCGGCAATCTGTGCACCTGTTTTCAAAAAATCCTCTGCTGTAAATTCCGTTCCGTCTTCCCGAAACCACCCCAGGAATTTTTTCTTATCTGCATTTTCACCGGATGCCACCGGTGTCTGCGGTTTTACCGGAATTTCATTTTCAGAAAGAATCTGGGTATTAATCGGATCTTCTGATTTATCTTCTGTTCTGTAAAAACGGCAGGTTACCGTAAAGTGTGTTTCCGGATCAATAAGGATTGTCTGTACGCTGACTGAACCTGCTTCATCCGAACTTGTCTCTGCATTCCCGGATACCTCTGTCGAATCAGCCGTTTCCTGCTTCGTTACCATCCCCTGATGCTCGTCCGCATCTGTGTCCTGCATCTGCGTCGTCTCTGACACCGGAGTTTCTTCCTGCGTTTCTTCTTTCGTAACTTCTTCCTGTGCCGCTTCTTTCGACTCCTGCGGCCCCTCTTCTGCCGTCTGTTCATCTTCAGGGAGTGCCGTCTCATCAGATTGAACAGCCACCTCTGCTTCATCGTCAGTAACATCCGGACTCTGTGCAAAAATCTGCGGATCTGTCTGGCAGATGAAGGATAAGACTACAGCCAACGTCAACAGGAATGTCATTATCTTTCTTATTCCTTTTAACATTCCGTTTTTCTCCCTTCCTCCTTTTTCATATTTGTCACAGTTTTTATGTCTTTCTATTTCAGCATTACCCCGTTTTCTGTGACACCTATAGTTTATCAGTGAGCAATTGAGTATACAACTTCCAGAATTGCATGTTATAACGTCATTTTTACATATATTTTTCGTTTTTTCCCTACAAAATTCGACATCCATTCTCTGATCCTGATGGATTTTTCGAAAGAAATTTTACACTGTTTTTCAATAAATACAGGACTTTTCGAGCATCTCATGCTATGCTTATAATAACGAATAATCTACGAGGAGTTTTCTTATATGTCTGCATTTTCCGACACACTCAGTCAATATATCAGTAACAAAAATGTCAAAGTTTATTCCATGGCAAAGTACTGCGATACGGACCGCTCCAGCATGTACAAATTTATCAGTGGAAAGCGTAATCCTCCGTCTGATGAAATCATAAAAAAAATGGGCCAGTTTATGCATCTCACACCACTGGAATGGCAAAAATTAAAAGAAAGCTGGGATATCGCCAGAATCGGCGCAGATGTGTATTATAAAAGAAAAAGTGTGGAAAGTTTTATCTGTAATTTTCCGGAACGTCCTGCCAAAGATTTTTGTGGCTGTTCATTTACCCCGGATGTTACTTATGCAGAAAACCGGGCCGACTGTATTTCACTGACTTCACAGCAGCACATTAATTATTATGTACATCAGATGATTCTTTCGGAGGCAGACCGGGATTCCGGTGAAATTCAGCTCTTCCTGCAGCCTGACTACAAATTCCTGTTTAATCTTCTTGCAAGCCTGAATCCTTCCGGTTCTCTGAAGATCAGCCAGATCATGTGCGTCGGAACCGAGACAACCTTTACAGATGATCATCAGCTCATCAACCTGAAATACCTGCACAGCGTATTCCCGCTTTATATGGCAGGGCATGACTACTCACTGTACTATTATTATGACAATATTGAATCACATTACCAGAGCTTTAATCTTTATCCGTGCATGATTCTTACTTCAGATGAAGCGCTTCTGTGCAGTTCAGACTATCAGACCGGCATCTTTTTCCGCTCCGGAGAAGTACTACGTATGCTTAAGAATCTGTACATATCCTATCAGGAACAGTGTACACTGTTCTTCACTCCTGCTCCGCTTACTCCGGAAAACCATGCCGTTATAATCGGCAGCATGTTTGATTCCGATTTCGCCGAAAATGATCTGCTCGGCATCCAGCCGGAATCCTGTCTGACACCATTTTTTACCGGTACTCTGCTGCGTGAGATGTTTAACCACGATCTCCCGAATGCAGATGCGATCCTTGCCATGGCCGAACAGGCATTTCAGATGAGTATGGACAAAATAAAAAATCAGCAGTTTTTTATCTATTCTACATATGAGGGACTTCTGCAGTTTGTACGTTCAGGACGCACAGATGAGATTCCGGAGATTTTTTATCATCCACTGACTACTGAACAGCGCATACAGGTTCTGGAAAGTGTATGTGCATGCTGCGAATCCGGTGCGTACCGTTTTCTTCAGAAACCACTGAATCATCTCCCGGGAAATCTTCATTTCTGCATCCGCGGAAATTCCGGTACAATGATCTTCAAAAACAATGCCGGCAAAATTTTTGTACTGAACATCGAAGAGACAAAGCTGGTAGAAATTTTCCGTGACTATCTGGAAAATATGGAGGAAAGCTGTTTTTACAGCAAAGAAGAAAGTGTTGCCATGATTCGGCAGATCATTGATTATCTGAAAAAGGAAAGAACCGAAACAGAATGATCTTCTGTTATTTACATCAAATCTGATAAATATAAAAACACCCTGATGTATACTGAAATGCTTAGTACTCATCAGGGTATTTCTTTTTCATTTTCATACTCACCGGATCATTTAACTGTTTACAATATATAACATGTTTCCTGCATGAAACAATATGTGGCATATTGTGTGGGCAATTTTTTTACCTTTTTCGCCAAAAATCCTCTCTTTTGGTCTGACCGGTTTGTATTTTGGTTTGTATTTTGGTTTTTATATACTGCGAAATTTATGATTGACATCTTTTTTTCTGTGTGTTAATATAATCCACGCAAAATTGAATATGGTCTAATTGGAAACGCACATTCTCTTTGAATGATTAACGAACAACACATGCTCACGTAACTTACTATGAACAGTAGTGTATCAATTTAATCATTTTAAGGAGGTTTTTTTATGCCTAAAAACAAATTTCAGGAAGTTATTTTTACGATCATTATGGTATTTTTTATGGTTTATGCGATGATCTGTTACAACATCTCTCTCAACATCGGCGGAATGTCAAATGAAGTTTTTCTCTCCGCATTTCATGAACTTGTAATCATGGGCCCGATTGCTTTCATCCTTGATTTCTTTATTGTATCCAAGCTTGCTTTCATGTGCGCTGCACGTATGGTTGATTTCAGAAACAGCCATCCGTTCAGCAAGATCCTTGCAATCTCCGTGGCATCTGTTGCTTTTATGTGTCCGCTTATGAGCCTTGCTGCAACAATCCTGTTTAAAAATGCCGGCAGCCAGTTCGTCGCTGTATGGCTTCAGACAACCGCAATGAATTTCCCAATGGCATTCTTCTGGCAGCTGATCTATGCAGGTCCGATCGTACGCTTTATTTTCAGACATATTTTCAGAGAAAATGAAGCTGCACAGGCTGTCTCTGCATCTGCTGAATAAATCTGATATAAAGTATTTCAATACAGTAAACTTGCCACTGGCAACTTCTCTTGCATACTTTGCATAAAAAATCTGGTCTGTGGAGATCTTAGAAGACTCTCTGCATGACCAGATTTTTGTTTTCTTTGATTTCTAATTCAGAAGACCTGGAGTCGAAATCTTCTCTTATTACAGAAGATATACAGGAAGATCTTCATTGATATGAACCGGTCCTGCAACAGTTTCCGGCTCTGCATTTTTTACAAAAGCTGCCTGAAGTTCTTCAGAATTCTGTGGTGTGAGAACGGATGTCTTCACAGTTTTCTTTCTTGTCGTTGTCTTCTTTGTGGTTGTTGTTTTTTTCGCAGTTGTTGTCTTTTTGGCTGCGGTTCTCTTTGCAGGAGCTTTCTTTGCTGCCGGTGCTTTCGCTGCCTCTGCTTTTGCCGGAGCTTTTACTTCTTCTGCCGTTTTTGCTTCTGCTTTTACTTCTGTTGTTTTTGCATCTGCATTTGCTGCACGCAGGATGCTGTCTTTACCTACTGACACGATTCATGACCTCCTCTGCCAATTCCATATATTCTTTTGCACTTCTGCTGGATTTCTTATATTCAACTACCGGAACACTGTTATCCTGGGACCATTCTACGGAACTGTCTACGCGGATCACATGTTCAAATACATAAATACTTTCCAGCTCATGCAGGGTTTCCATCGTCTGTTTGAAGTAATTCTTACGGGTATCGACCTTCGTAACAGCAATTCCGGCAACCTCAAGTTCCGGTGAAATCTGCTTTACTTCATTCAGAAACTCAAACATATTTGCCAGACCAAACATTCCCCACGGGCTTGCTTCCACAGGAATGATCACCTTGTCAGATGCACACAGGATATTCATTACCCAACCGCCAAGTGTCGGCGGTGCATCGATCAGGATGTAGTCATAAACTTCGGAATCTTTGATCTTCTGCAGGCATTTTCGCAGGATAAATTCTCTCTGCCACTTTGTAAAAAGCTCATATTCGATTGAACTCATCAGTGTGGAAGATGGAACCAGATCCAGATTTTCGTACGGTGTATGCACGATATAATCTGTCAGATCCGCCTGTTTCCCAATTGCGTAATAGAGATTATTCTCTCCCTGTGCATGTTCAAGTACCCAGTCCTCCGGAAAGAATGCCAGCGACAGATTCAACTGCATATCTCCATCCACCAGAAGTACTTTTTTGCCGGCACGCGCCATCGCCGCACCGAGGTTCGAACAGGTAGTAGATTTACCACTGCCTCCTTTGTTATTGGTAAAACAGATCGTCACGGTCTTTCCCATCGGAATCCCTCCATAAAAAATGTCATTTCCTATGTCACATTATAAGGGATTCTGTCGAAATTGGCAATGCTTATTGCTTATTATTTCAGCAGGTATTTGTTGTTTCAGTCCAGAATTTTCCCGTCGACGGAGATTGTGACAACCTGCCACGGAATGAATTTCCCGCTGTTCTGAAGAGCCTTTTTTGCTGCCATTTCCAGTCCACCACAACACGGAACTTCCATACGTACAACCGTCACGCTGCTGATGTTGTTGCTTCGGATGATCTCCTCTAGTTTTTCACTGTAATCCACGCTGTCAAGCTTCGGACAGCCAACTAAAACAACCTTTCCTCTGATAAAATCCTGATGAAAATTTGCATAGGCATAGGCAGTACAGTCCGCCGCGATAAGCAATTTTGCCCCTTCAAAATACGGAGCCTGTGTCGGCACAAGCTTGATCTGTACCGGCCACTGCTGAAGCTGAGACTCCATCTTTGCTGTTGCCGGAGCTTCAGTTGCCTCGCGTTTCATCTGACGCATACGGCTTCCCGGACAGCCCCCTTTTAAATGATGTGCAGCTTTGTTTTGTGCTTCTTTTTTGCGCTGATTTGCAAGCACGGCTTCTTCATCATAAGCTGCCGCTTCTCTCTCTACGAATGTGATCGCGCCGGTCGGGCAAGACGGCAGACAGTCCCCAAGTCCGTCGCAGTAATCGTCACGCAGAAGCTTCGCCTTACCGTCAACCATTCCGATTGCGCTTTCGTGGCAGGCGGCCGCACACGCTCCACACCCGTTGCATTTTTCTTCGTCTATGTGAATAATTCTTCTGATCATAAAATATCCTCCTGTTTTTGTTATTTATTGGTTTCTTCTTACTCTTTTTCTTTTTGTGCCTTGACCTTACACCCAAAGAATACTAAACTAACAAGAAAAAATCCGTGGTTATAACCACAAAATAAGCAAAAACGGAGAATTTTTATGGATTATGAACTGATTTCCCGCACAGCACTGTTTCAGGGGTGCTCCCCCACCGCGACAGAAAACCTTCTGTACGGACTGAAAACTTTTACAAAAAAATATAAAAAAGGAGCCCCGGTTTATCTTGCCGGAACTCCTGTCACTGATGTAGGAATCGTATTATACGGTACTGTCCAGATTGAAAACAATGACCTGTGGGGCAACAAAAATATCATAAGTCTTGCACGCGCCGGGGAAGTATTTGCAGAAGCTTACGCCTGTATTCCCGACGAACCGATGATGGTTGATGTCATCGCTATGGAAGAAGCAGAAATCCTTTTTCTGAATGTACCGGAACTTTTCAGGCTTGCAGCCTCCGGAAAAGGCGAATATTCGCATCTGATCCACAATATGACGATGATCAGCGCACGCAAAAACCTGCTGCTGTCGCGCCGTATCCTGCACACCTCTTCCAAAAAGATCCGCGACCGTCTTCTCTCCTATCTTTCTTATCAGGCCGGACTACAGAAAAGCTGCTATGTTGACATCCCGCTGAACCGTCAGCAGCTTGCCGATTACCTCAGTCTGGACCGCAGTGCCCTTTCAAAAGAACTCGGTAAAATGAAAAAAGAAGGACTTCTGGATTACCATAAGAACAGTTTTGTGCTGAAGGATATCGAATAGATTTCATTTGTTTGTATTGCCTTTTGCAGTGCTTTATGCGACAGCTTTATCAGAATTCAAAGGCCTGTTTGATACTGTCATAATGAAGGAATTTATCCTCTGCTGCAAAAGCTTTGATCTCCTCCAGAGTTGCAAACATATAGCCATCTGTCTCTGCTTCCTGCAGGTGCAGATCTTCGTCTTTAACGTCCATGATAAAGCGATATACATCGACGAAATAGTTATCTCCCTCGCCCGGATTTTCACGTTTGTAAGTAAACAAATAACCGCCGTCGGCATCCCGTGCATCAAGGCCGGTCTCTTCTTTTACTTCGCGAAGAACAGCCTCGCGTGACTCCTCACCAGCCTGCGCGGCCCCACCGGAAACCTCCCAGCATCCCGGTGCCCATGCTTTCGTCATGACTCGTTTCGTGATCAGAAATTTGTGATCCGGACGCGCCACCACCCCAAGTACTGTCAAATGGTACTCCCCGGCCTTCAGGCACCAGTCGTTGCGTTTCATTGTGCGGCCCGTCGGTTTCTTATCTCTATCATAAATATCCCAGTATTCCATTTCTTTGTCTCCCTGTTGAATTTTGTATTGGATTTCCTGTTAAACTTTGTATTGAATTTTTATATTGTATTTCTGGTGAATTTCCCGGTCATGCTTCTGGTGTTTATCATAGCATCCCAAGGAGAGGATTGCAAATGAGAGTTTCAGGAATGGAATCTGTGGCGTGGGCATCGAATTGGGCAGTTAATCCCGCTACCCAATGCTCAAAATGCCTCTTTTCAAGATCTTGGCATCGATTTATACTCCTGCTTTTATTTTTCGATGCCTGGTATGTCCGGGAACTTCTCAGATTTTCCCTGTTCCCCTGCAATGATTACACGGAACATATCCAGATATATGTCCACTTCCGCCGCATCCGCCGCACATTGTATATCCGCCGACCCAGCCCATTATCATATCGTGATACAAATAAGGCGTATATTGCTGACCACTTCCGCCACAAATGCCACAGATTCCTGCATTAGAAACATAAATTTGTCCGGTTCCATTGCAGACTTGGCAAACTTTTTTCTTATTGCTTGATTTTTTATTATTCTTTGCAACGTTGCGCACCCGGACTTTGCAAGTTAATTTTTTCTTTCCGATTTTGGCAATAATTTTTACATTTCCGGCTTTTCTTGCTTTAACAATACCTTTTTTATTGACTGTTGCTATTTTTGAATTAGAAGAACTCCATTTTACTTTTTTTCGAGTTCCGCTTACTTTTAATTTAACAGTCTTTCCAACAGTCACGGATGCCGATTTTTTGTTCAAACGAACAGGTGCAGCCGATGCAGGCATTGCCATTGCAAGCGTCAATAATGTGACCAGAAATACTGTCAAAATTCTTTTACTTATTTTTTTCATGACTCTTTTTCTCCCTTAAACTCTCTTATATATTCAAAAATCATGTCATTTGAAATTAATCATAATAAATTCTGTCTGTCCTGTTGCTGTATTCATGACATATGCTGACACTACAAAGCCTGCGCCGCCTGTTACCTTTATTTTTGCTCCGTTCTTGAAATTCTCGCCCTTCTGCCAGTTCTTCTTGCCATAATCAACGGATATAAGTTTCCAGCCTTTTTTCAGTTTGAATTTAATTGCACTCTTTTTATTTGCGTATTTGGCATATTTCAAATTGACATATGCATTTTTATTAAATTTCTTTCCGGAAATTGTAGTCTTTCTAACTTTTACTGAGCTGATTGGATTTGCATATTTAGCTACTGTTAAATCACAACCATATTTTTTTGATCCTTTTTTTACTATAATTTTGGTTTTTCCTGCTTTTTTTGCCTTAACCGTAATTGAACCATTTTTTATTTTGGCAGTTGCAATCTTAGGACTGCTTGATTTTACAGAGAGTTTCTTTCCATTTACATATCCAAGATATGTCTCATTGGAAAATCTGTTTTTCACAGACTGTGCAGAATATAAAGTCACCGTCATCTTTTCAGGTACAATCTGCTCCGCATAATAGTCTGCCGATACCGGTAATGCAGTTACCACCAATACCGCTGCTGTCATCATCATTGCCATTAATTTTTTACATGTTTTCTTCATAGTCTTAATCTCCCTTCGTTTATTGTAAAAAATATTTTTTGTTTCTTATACTTGTATCTTTCTATTTGTAGTCAACGCCAAAATTACTGTCTAAACTTCCCCAGCCCTGAGTTCCTGTCATAACTTCTGAAGCCGGTATGGTAAGTTCTACCACACGACTATTCATTGCTTTTACTGACGTATCTACATTCAGATCTGAAAGATCAATTACAGTCCCCAATGTCTCATCGGTTACAGTAAGTGTTCCTGACGAATAATAAATATTATTATTGGTGCCATTTGCCAGCCATATTCCCAACACTACACTTCCGTCATCATTCTGATACATATATTTCAACTCATTATTATTGCAGCCTTCATAGACCTTTGTTTCATCTACGTACATATAATTAGCAGTTCCAAAAAAGGCTGTATTCTTTCCTTCATTTGTAGCCTTAGCATATCCTGCCGGATATAAATCAACTATTTTATCCGATAGCTTTTCGTTCGCTTCATCACTATAATCGAACTTCCATTCGCCATCTTTTTCAGAAACCACCCAAATATAAGAATCCCATTCCATGTGTGTATTTGGATGTGTACCCGCTACAATATAAAAAGTATTTCCCACTGCGTAGTACCCATCTACTTCTGCAAGTACCTGAAATATCTGGCGATCATAATTTCCTATATGATTCACTGTTTCTGTCGCCGCATCAAACTCATTTTTTATAGTTTCCTCAGAAGTATCTCTGTATAACTCTGCAAAGTGTTCGTAATCATTTCCTGCATATTCTTCAAAATCAGATAACAACTCCTGTGTTGCTTCAACTACTTCTTCATCCGATGCATCTGCCCGCACTACCTTTGCGTCACTTCCACCTGTTAATGTCATCACACCAATCGCCAATGCCCCTGTTAATGCCATCCATTTTTTTCCTTTTTTCATTCTCATTTCTCCCTTCGATGTTATAAATTTTTCACTTCACCTATAAGACACTTAATCCTCCCGTTTGGTTTTAATTTTTTATTTATTTTATTGTATTATTTTGTAACTTTGTTGTCGTAGAAAACAAGTTCCCAAAACGGAAACGAAAAGGAGTTCCAAACACTCCTGTCAGAACTCCCTTTGCTAGTATTTATCATATAAAATTGTTCAAACCAGAAATAATATTTCCAATTGAAGTATTGCCCCTTAATTAATCTTTAGCTGGTATATACTTGTCGGTTCATTCAGACTCGCACTCCATAACTTACCACTCAATTCACTGTCCTCTGTAAACACTCTGGAATCAACAAAATAAGTAATATCCGTATAACTTCCTGCAGCTATCGACACTCCATCTAAAGATATGTTAGAATACGGATTCAATCCCACTGATTCGCCTGAAATAATAAGAGTCGGATAGCCAAAAGTTTTTACCTCTTGGTCACTATCATTTGTGATTCTGATACTAATTGTCCCATCTTCTTCTGATTTATCAATCAAAGTAATTGTAACATTATCAGACATGATCTTAGTGGAAAACTGATTTTCTGTTTCTGCGTTCACTTCCGTACCACCGTTTGTTACGTCTGCGCCTTCACTTTCCTGCACAGCAGTCAAATATTTCTGACTGGCCCAACCAGTCTGACCATCTTCCGGAAATACGAGCTCAGCCCATCCATCTTCAGTTATTTTTCCTGTGCCTTCACAGATTGTTCCGTTTGCAAGTTTCTGAAGCAATTCTCCATCAGCCTGCGGGCTCTTTCTTACGTTTAACATAGAACCATCTGTATTTACTTCATATTGTATTTTCTGTGAATCTGTCTGCTGTACATCCTCCGGTTCATCTGCATCCAAATTTTCCCTATTTGGTGATATTACTTCGGCTTCATCCGTTTGTTCTTCACTTCCCTTTATTTCTGATATAACTTCCTGTACTGCTTCTTTCAAAGGCTTCTTATATCGGTCATACACACCTTTTCCCAGTATTACAATTGCCAGCAACAGCAGAATAAAAATAATTGGCTTTTTGCTCTTCTTTGGCTTCACATTGCGAAAACTGTCACAAGTTGACGTAACGGACTGACTGTCCGGAAATCGCACCAACATATAAACCTGCATTGTATGATTAGTAATTTTCCCGTCAGTCCCCCGTCCATATGTACGTTCCCTACTCGTAATAATCTGTGCTGATGGATTATTTTCTTTCCATTTGTCTACTAATACATGTGAATCTGGTGTAAAATAAAACTTATGTTTAATCAATTCAACAACTGCATATTGATATGGTTCAATTTTGTCAGATACTTCATACACCAGATCTATACTTCTTAACTTTGACCTGTATGTAAATAATCCGGGGCGTAATGATAAGCCAAAATCTGCAGATACATTTGTAATGTATGGATTGTCAGCAAGCCATCTGTTAATCTCATCTATGTTATTTTTAAATTCACCACTAAAATGGTGTCTGAAACTGCTTCTCTGGCTCTTTCCGCATTTATTGCAATAGTGACTATTTGCCTCTAAAACAGCACCACAGTATCTACATACTTTCGGTCCGCTTTGCATCGGCATATGAATTGCCTGTTTTACTTCGGGATCAAGATTGTTTTCTGTTCTTTGTAATCTTTGATACGGACCTATAGATTTTTTGTCCATATCAAAGATATAGGCATAAAGAGTAGCAATTGCCCAAATCACCAATAATACTATTAGATACACGTCATTATTTGTTCCACCCATCTAAACTCCACCCTCATCTGATGTCTCTTCAAGAATTTTTTCACTGAACTAATTATCTGTCGCTTCCTCGTTGTCGCTTACAATGCCATTTTCTTTTAACATTTCTTTAATACTCTCAAGTTCTGCTTTCAGTTCTGCATTTTCCTGCTTTAACTGTTCTGTTTCTGATGCCTCGGCATCGTTGTCTATAGTTGATGCATCGGCCTTTTCTTCCTTATTTTCCGTTACATCTTTATTGTCCTCTTTATTCTCAGCCTCTTTATTGGTATTGCCGGAAGACTGGAAAGCTTTAAGATAATCGGTTGCTTCTTCAGGGTAGCTAATAAACAATGAATATTCTCCTACACCATCGCCCTCAGAGACTATCACCAGATACTCCTTTCCCTCTTCTAATGCTACACCATTATCATAATTCTCATTATTATCATAACTTGCCCAAAAATCATTAGAAGAAAGTCCTTCACTATTCTCATCATACACACTACATATCACTCCAAATTGTTTTCGAAGATTACCTGCCTGTATCAAATATGTTCCTGTAACAGGGGCTTTAAAATTATAACAATTCTTTTGTTCAGTAAATTGTATCGAATCATCTATTTCCGTATAACCAGATACATCTATCCTCTCTTTTTGCTGACATATATGCAAAGTATATTGACCAATTCCTTCTTCTTGCCTTACCTGAATTGTATAAGTCGTATCTGCTTCCAACTCAATAGTTTTTCCATCTTCATAACCGCCCGCAGTAACATCCATAATATTACTGTCATATGCATCCCGCGCCATTAACTTAAATTTCGCATTTGCCGTTTTATCCGTAATTTCAAATCTGTAATTACCATTGACTTTAGGTGTAAACGTATACACATTTTTTTGCTGATAAAAAGTTATCTGATCTTTTATTTCCGAAACCTCGCTGATGTCTGTCGTTTCTTTCTGTGCAATAATAGATACTTTAAAATTAGTATTATCACGCTCAATAGAGTACTGCTCAATTTTTACAGTATAATTGCCCCCCTCTTCTAACTCTATCATTTCTTCTCTGTCACCTTTTCCCCATAGGCTCACGACAGAATTTCCAAGATCGTCATACACGCCTCCATCAATATAACAATTTGCACTTACATCTGTCACTTTGATGTAATATCGTCCATCTCTCGGTGCAGTATAAGCATATTCAAACGATGGTGTCTCCTCTGTAACCGTTCCCTCACCCAATACAACTTCCGGCTCTTCCTCAATCTGAACCGGATCTGCTGTAAATATCGGATCTGCTGTCAGAACATTTTCTATCCCGCCATTTTTAACTGTATCTTCTGTTGTCTCTTCTGTTTCTTCCTCCGCCCAAACTGGAAAGCAGCTGCACCCCAAAGCCATGCTAACACTTAACATTCCGGCTATAATCATGTTTCTTCTTTTGCTCTTCATATTTTTCCCTCTCCTTATCGTTTGTTATATACTTTTACAACCTTTGTGAACTTAATTTTTATATTCAATTCTTTCAAAATTTTATCCCCAGCCGTAAAAGTCATCGTTACCGGTTCGCCTACCTGAATATCTGTGATCTTGTCGACTTCAAAATCATCCAAAGATATTTTTTTCTCTAATTGATCACTCTCGTTTTCCTGCATCTCCTGTTCTTCCAGCAACTGTTTTAATTTATTTCCAAACAAATATCGTTTTATCTCTACTTTATCCCCTCTTTTTACAAACTGAAAATCTGCACAGCCACTGATATCCACTTCTGTTGCTGCATTTTCCTCAACATTTTGCCTCGGTTTTGTAGTTATCTTTTCTTCCTCTTCTGCACTATTTTCTTCTGCTTCAATTTCTTTCCATGTCGTATCATCCGATACAGAAAATTTGTTCAAATTCTGCTTTTTTACAACTTTGTTGATGCCCCATGCTCCCAGACCCAACACTAAAATCACAAGTGGAAGCATAATTATCTTTGTTAGATTAATCTTCTTTTTTTTCTTATCTTTTGGCGTTTTTTTCTTCTTATCCGGCTTCATACACGGAGAAGCGCTTTCTGGCTTCATTGCTATTTCAAGTGTTTTCCGAAATTCTTCTGCATTTTTATAACGATGTATCGGATTATAATCGCAGGCTTTTATAATTATCTTTCCCAGTTTTTCAGAGGCATCAACCGGCAAGGGCAATGTTTCTCCGGACATTCGTTTCTGAAGTGCTTCTTCTTTGTCGCGATAATATATCATTTGCTTCGTTACATCTACGAACGGATCTCTTCCCTTATTCAGAATTTTATACATAACAAGCCCGAGCGAATAAATATCTGCCTGTATGCCATATCGTTCTCCATGAAAAACCTCCGGCGCCATGTAAGAAAAGGTTCCCTTTGATGAATAACAGTCAACAGATTTTTCAAGCTTACGTGCGATTCCAAAATCTCCCAGCTTGAAGCATCCCAGTGATGATACAAAAATATTATCAACCTTGATATCACGATGTACAATTTTTATTTTTTCACATTGTTCCAACGCATTACAGATATCTATGCCAATCCGAATAACATCAGCTTCATCTAATCTGTTTTCGCGGATATACTGTGCCAGATTTTGAAGAAATTCCATTCGTATATAAATGTTCCAGCTGATTTTACCCTGTACTTCTTCTACATAACAATCTTCAATAGAAACAATATTTGAGTTTCCCTTCAGTTGTTCCATTGTGTGAATTTCTTCTATACAGGACTCAACCAGATCTTTATAATACAGGCGCAAACTATTCTTATCTTTGTATTCACGTCTGAGAATTTCCGTATCCTGTTCTTCCAGCGGAATATGTATAATTTTAATCGCACTGAAAAAACTGTTGTTGCCCAGTCTTCTCTCGGCTTTGTAGACAGTACCAAAAGATCCCATTCCTACCTGCTCAACAATTTTCCATTCATTCCATTTATCCGGTAATCTGACTTCCGGCATTTTCCTTCCCCCCTGTTTGTTCCCCTATTCTTCCTGGTAAGATAATTCCCATATATCAGAATATATTGCCAAAGGGCACTCTGACAGCAAACAGATTAATATGTATGTTTCATATGGATTGACTGGATAGATTTCCAGCATTCCACACCCTTTCAGAATCGCATTTGTATTTTTTATATATTCACGACAACGTTCTTCACCTGATACTTCCTCATGTTGAGAAAACAAAAAGAAATTCAACGTAATAAGGTCAAACCTCTCTACCGGCAGTTTTCCCTTTATAATGCCGTCAATTCTCTGTCGGCTCATTCTATACTGCTGAAATTGTTTTTTTAACAGGGATGCCGACATTGTCTGAAGATTTCCATTCTCATTCATCGGAATCCCACTGCATATCATTTTTTCGACATCACCAGGCATTATTTTATCCGGACTCCACAGTTTCTTCTTCCCAGTCTCTTCTGCATCCCTATTATATATCTCTGAAATAACTGTTTTGGCTTTCCACATCATAGAATCAAAACTGTCAAATGCCTTCTTCTTATTGTTATCGTAAATACCTGATGCTTTTAACCATGACAAATAATATAACAGCTTTTCTTCTTTGATTTTCTCTGAATCATGCTCATCCCACAATTTTTTGAAATCCGACGCATCATAATTCTTTGTCACATTCAGTGGCAATTTCCTGTCATATATATTTCTGTAAGTCTGTGCCTGAAGATAATCCAGCTGATTTTTATAGCAATACCAGAAAATAACTTCATCTTTATCATAAAAATTAAAATCTTCTTCTTTAATAACTTTAACCAAAAAATCCGAAACGTCTTCCACCTGCATTCTCAGTCCAAATCCCAACAGAAATATTGTCTGACGTTTCACACAGGATGCACTGAGCCATCCCTTCATGATCGCTGTCCATTTTTTTGTTGTCGGATTAAAAGAATGCGGAGCACCATTCTCATCAAATGCATCATTAATAATCTCACGATATATACTGTCATCTATCTCCGAGAATTTTTCACGAATTCCGGCTCGCTCATAAAGATATCTTTTCAGATAATCCTTAAAAGATACTATTTCCATTCCACGATAAAGATATTTAAAAATTGCTTCGGAATCCATGTCCTGAAATTCTTCTGAATTTACAATACGATGCATTCCACGTATGGCCCGCTTTGTGTAATCGAAATCTCGAATTGTACTCTCGAAATCCACATCATATATCATCTGTTCTCAACCTCTGCTCTCTTTACTTCAGGAAGCTTTTCCAATCTTCATAAATATTATATATCTCTCACTTATGCATTTGCAATATAAAACCCGGTTAATTACGGTTAAAATATATTTAAAATTACTAAATATTTAAAATTACTAAATATTTAAATCTTACTGAGCAAAGGCAGCTTCATATATATTTTTCAGTTGATTGTATGTGTCTACAAGATTGTTATATTCTGTCAACAGCCCATTATACTTTTCCTGTAAACTATTGTACTCACCAGTCAATGTATTATATTCTGTTACAACAGTATCATACTTCTCGCCGAGCTTCTGATATTCCTCATACATTTCCTGCGCACTGGAGGATGCAGCATTTAATTTGCTGGTTGCTTCTTCTACAACCTGATTGTGCGCATCAATTGACTGATTTGCCACATCCTTATAATACAGACCAATTTTTGTGAGGACCTGAATTGCATTCCCTTCCAAATGTTTTGTTGTGTTTCCGGCTATGTACAGCCATGCTTCCTGCTCACTCGCTGCATCCCACAGAACACGTGCCCATTTTTGATCCTGAGATTTTTCTCCGGTAGCCATCACTACACTTCCTCGTCCGATATTACCAATGATTTCATCCTGTGTGGATGGTCCTTTTCGGATATTCATTTCCTCATCACTTGTAATCATGTAGACGTCCGTATTTCGAAGCAACTTCATAGTTTCTTTAATCTCTTCATCTGAAATTCCAGAAGCGTTTGTATTGTTCTCTGTGTCTGTCTCTTTCTCTGAATCTAATTCCGCCGCTTCTTTTTTCCATTCCAGCGATGCATCTTCCTTCGCCTGCTCACTCAGCATCTCACGCATATCCTCAAGATCTTTATCGTATTTTTTCTGTAGCTTTTCACCTGCATAACGATATCCTCCATAACCAAATATACAGCAGGCAGCTAACAGTATCAGAAATGTTCTTGCACTACTCATTTTCACGTCTCCTTCTTTTGTGTTCTGTTTATAAGGCATATGCCTATATAATCTGGTTTTAAAACCATATATTTTTTACAACATAACACAATGCGTACTAACTGTCGTAGACAAAGAGTTTCCTGCTACTCTGTTTCAAATACCTCTGGGGCTGCTGCCTCTGCCTCTACCGTTCCATTGTCTCTGTACTCAAGAGTAACATTGGCAGGTGTTCCCTGATATACAGAACTGACAATACCATAATTTCCACCATCATATATCTGTGGAATTGTTATCTGACAGAGAACATCCTCCTGAGCAGCATTTTCTACCGGCGCAGTAAATTCCTGTCCCGGCCATTCTATCTCTCCTGCATCTTCATTTGTTTCACAGGAAAATCCATTTCCTGTGTAAGTATATATAGCTCCACTTCCTCCCGGGTCTGCCGGAAATACCGCTTTCATATCTTCAAAAACAACTATCGTTCCATTATTCCAGACTGCTTTTGTATTTGGGAAACACTCTGTAATATTTACTCTGAATGCATCTTCATCAGATGTACCTCCCTGCAGTGTCCAGTTTCCATCCTGCTCTTTATATACTTCAAAATACAGTGCAGCATCTTTCTTTCCATTGTTAATAAATGTCTGATCAACCGGCTTTAAGACCGCAAGTAAAAGTTCCTCTGCTCCGTCTCCATCCATATCTTTTTTCATAGCTCCAACAACTCCCGTCGGTGCTTCTGAAAGGCTGATTCCGGCATCACTTCCATTTTCCTGATACGCTATTGCAGCATGGTATGTCACGTCATAAGTTGTTCCTCCAACATATGAATATCCTATTGTAGATTCAATAATATTCTTTGTCGTTTTGACCGGCTCCGGTGTAGGAGATGGTTCCGGAGTCGGGGTTGGAGAAGGTGTTGGTGTCGACGTTGCAATCGGCTCCGGTGTGGCAGTTTCTACCGTAGCTTCTGTAATTACTGGGTTTTCATCCGTATCAGTTTTTTCTTCTGTTGCTTCATTTTTATTCTGATTTGTATAATAATAAACACCTGCGCCGCCTCCGATAACCGCCGCAGCAACAAAACCGGCTATCAGTTTCATTTTAATACCTTTTGCCGCTGTTGCGCCTGCCTGCATCACCGGAGCGGAATTCTGTGTACCCACTTTCTGATTCAGGGAATCCGTTGCATTCCCTGTGTTCCCACTTTTCTGCGCACTTTCATCAGAAGCAGGTGCCTCTTTTTTACCTGATTTTTTACCTAATTTTTTGTCTGTTCCTTTTTTATCTGTTTTTCCCTTTCCATCTCCGTTTTTGTCGGAAATATCCTTATCAGGATTTGAAGATTCTTTTGCATTCAGGATATTATCACATGCAATCTTCTGTCGTATAACCTGGAACATTTTTTCATCCGGCTGTTTGTACAGATTTCTAAGCAGCCAGATAAAGAACGGCAGAGGCGCAAGATTGTAAAGCTTTGTTCCTTTTTTCTCAAGCTCCAGTACTTTACCCTGAATTTTTTTGCGTCCATAATTCAAACGGCTCTTTACTGTATTTTCACTGCACTCCAGTTCTTCCGCAATTTCAGACACACTCAACTGGTCATAATAATACATTCCAACTACAATACGCTGGTCTTCCGGCAAAGCGTCAAGGATTTCTCTTACCAGTCTGCTTGTTTCTTTTTGATCCATGGATGCTTCCGGTAAACTTTCAATGCGATCATCTTCGATTTCCAGAACAACTTCTGTTTCTGTAGAAATTGTAGTTGCCGTATGAAGTACTCTTCGATCCCGTAATGCATTTAACGTCCTGTTGTGCGCAATTCGCTTAAGCCAGGCACAGAAACTGTCACTGTCTTTCAACTGTTCCAGTTTACGAAATGCCGTCAGGTAAGTGTCCTGAACCATATCCATGATGAGGTCTTCATCTTTTGTAATCGATAATATTGTAAAATACACGTCACTGTATGTACGGTTATATAATTCAGCCTGTGCAGCTTCATCTCCCTGTATTGCCCGTTGGATCAACTCGTCCGAAAATCCAAGATATGTACCACATCGAGGACAATATTTGACCTGTCCCTGAATCTCTTTCTCGCATTTAAAACATTTCATTCTCTTTCCTTCCTTTCCATAAAATCAAATAACAAAACCTCCCTGTCAGATATTTATTGTCCAACAGAGAGGTTGCATAATGCTTTAGTACCGGTTTCTTTTATAACTTAATTTGTAGCAATATCAAAATATATTCTCAGTCCCGTCTTTTTACTATTATACTTCGTCAAATTGACAACTTTTTTAACCTCATCTTTGGTAAATCTGACTGTAATACTGTCATCATATGAAAGAGGCTGGATACTGTAATTATTCCAATAAAACCGTCCTGATGCTATAATTTTATTTTCATACTTAATTGCAATATCCATCGCATTCAGATAATAGTTTCGTCCATATGTCTGGTTTAAAAGAACAATTTTAGCTGTCAAAGAACCATCTGGATTATACTGAAGACTTTTTAATCGTGCTTTTACAAAGCATAACTGACTATTATTGCAATACGCAATATTATCCCATGTATTTCTTTGTTGATATTTAACCGGTGTCGTCCATTTATTGGCTTTTATTTTGACCTTACATGTATATTTCTTTTTACCGATTTTTGCAGTAACTTTCACTGTTCCTGCTTTTTTTCCGGTGATAACGCCTTTGGAATTAACGGTTGCAACCTTTTTGTTGGAAGAACTCCATTTTGCTTTTTTCTTTGTTCCTTTTACTTTTAGCTGATAAGTTTTACCGACTAAAACAGTGACTGAACTCTTATTCAGTCTGACCGGTGCCGCACTTACCGTTGCCGGCGCTGCCATAGTGACTACCAACAGCATTACCATCAGCATAGCCATTAATTTTTTCACGTACTTTTTCATGTTCTCTCTTCCCTTCTTTATTTGCATTTCATGGCTTTATAATACCCCCCTGCATATATCCTGTCAATTCAAATCCACTACTTTATTTTCACTTTTTTCGCCTTGCTCCAACCACTGTAATATACGTTTTTCCCGACTTTTTTCCAGCTTCGTATTCTTACATAATATGTTCTCTTTCCTGACAGCTTTGATATCTTTAAAGCAGTAATATTTTTTACAGTTTTTGTCTTTGCATTCTTAAAATTCTTATTTGTCGAACACTGAATCTGATAACCGCCTGCACCACTCACCTTTTTCCACTTTACTTTTGCAGTATTTTTTGCCGCAGTTATTTTTCTAATCATTGTCGACTTCGGAATGATCTTAAACTTCACAGTACAGGAATAAGATTTATACTTTCCTTTTCCTCGGATTACAGCATATCCGGTTCCTACGTTCTTGTTATTCTTATAGGATATCGAATAATATTTCGATGAAATTATGTTATTTCCGACTTTTACTTCTTTTATCTGTGGTTTCTGAGCCTTTCCATTATAAACAACTGTTGTCTTTTTGAGTGACGCTTTCATCTTTACAGTATTTATTGTTGTATTATTCTTTACTGTAGGTGTGATTTTTTCATCTTTGTTTTTTATCTGAAATTTCAGAATTCCATATACAGGAGTTCCCTGATAATTCATCAACTTCCCATTCACCGTACAATGAGTACTTTGATTTTTCAGAGTGGAATATACCGTAATCTGTCCTTCATTGATTCCGCTGTCCGGTACATAATTATTATCGTAGCGCAGGAAATAATCTACGCCTTCTTTCAGAACCTTTCCGCTGGATTTAATTTTCACAGTTACTTTCGGCTCTATTTCTCTGTACGGAATTCCTTCATAGATTTTCTTATCCAGTGTCATTTCATAATAGCTTCGGCTTGTATTTATATGATAATCTACTTTGGCCAGTAGCGCGCCATCATAATTTCCATATGAAGATCCTTTGGCAGAATATATACGCACGCAGGCATATATTGTTTCTTTATCCACATCTGTAGAAATCGGAGGGCAGCCTGCACTGTTTTCATATTCCAGCACATAGTCTGTGCCTTCTTTCATAATCGTACCATCCATATCTCTGACTACAGGTTTGGGCTCAATCGCTTCGCCATTATATGTATATTCTGTTTTTTCAAGTGACGCTGTGATTTTCTTTATTTCGGTTCCATATTGTGCTCCGGTCTGCCTTTCAACCGTTACAGGAACTGTATAAGTTCCTCCGTTTTTTATTTTGACTGTAACACTTCCGGTTCCGACTTTCTTACCTCTGATTTTTCCCAGACTGTCTACCGAAATAAGTTCCGGATTATTATTTGTAATTGTAAAAAAATTAGAGGACTCTGCATAGAACGTATATCCCTCTGAATACTTTGTACAAAATTCCATATTGTCTCTTGTAGATGTTCCATACTGCAGCCGAATAGAACTTGCTCCTGTTTCTAACTGCAACTGCTGTGGATCTGCAATTACATTAAAAGTTCTCTCTTTATCACTCTGCGTGTTGATGACCTCTCCACAGGGATCTGCTGCTGCCACAAACACCCAATACGATGTATTATGATAATCCAGAACACCTACTCCGCAATATCTCATATCTTCCGCTATCATAGCCGCATTGTGCAATGGTGATCTTGACCAGAAATAGTCTGCTGTCTCCGCATTTCCAAATCCGGATCCTATATTTTCATGCAGTGCAAAAAAATCTCCTGTTTCTGCCACATAAATAGTTCCGTACTGATCTTCACGGGGAATTCCTCTAAAAGAACATACAAACCCCAGTCTTTCCAGTGCATCATAGCATCCCGTAAAGTTTTCATTATACGGACAGCGATGTGCAAAACTGACTACTATTTCTGCGGCTCTCTGCATAGCTGCTTCTGTCAGTCCACTGGTGGGCTTTAATTCTGCAAGATTTTTTGCTTTTCTTTTTTCATTTAAGATTTTTACAAATCTCTGTGCTTCGCTGTAATGGCAGACACCCGTAATCGGAATCAGTACATTGTTGTCTGCATGGCAGGTTACCACACCCAGCATAATACCAACTATAGACAGTAACAGATACATCCATATTCTGATTTTTGTTTTTGCTTTTTTCATATTGCCCCTCCATATATCTGCAAAAGAGAACCTAAGACTTTCACCTTGGATTCTCTTTTTGTTATCTGTTTATCATCTTCTGAATTATCTCAAATTCATGCTGACACTATAATTGATATATGTTCTGCTGCTTCCGTCAAATACCGGAAGTCCATTTGCATTGAGTGGATAAATTCCACTGAAGATGACGCTCTGAACGTTTCCCGGTAATTTATTTCCCAGCGTAATTATCCAGCCAGATTTCGCTCCCGGCTGCACTCTCTGGTAATTTACACCTCCGTTTTCTATTGATTTTAATATATTTACAGGAACGTTGTAAGTACCTGCTGTTGTTTTTACGGACATATTAAAGTCGCTGGCTAACCATCCAAAAGCAATGCTTGAATTGCTTCCATTAGTAACTTCTACTTCAATTGTCCTGTCATTATACAAATATGCTTCATAGGTAATTCCATGGTCATATGCCATTCCTTTTGACACTACTTTTCTTACATTTGTATTCTGTGCAGTATTCGTATTGCTTTTAGCTTTGGTTTTTGCTTTGTTTTTTGCTTTTTTGACATTTACTTTACATGTCAGCTTCTTTTTTCCAATTTTGGCAGTAATTTTTACCTGACCGGCTTTTTTTCCTTTTACAACGCCATTTTTATTTACTGTAGCAATTTTGGAATTAGAAGAACTCCATTTTGCTTTTTTACGTGTTCCTTTAACTTTTAATTTAACTGTTTTTCCGACAGTCACGGATGCTGATCTGCGATTCAGACTAACAGATGCCGCCGATACCGGCATTACCATTGCCAACGATACCAGAAGTGCTAACATAATTACAGAAACCTTTTTTACATACTTTTTCATTTTCTTTTTTCTCCTTTCGCAATACCATCAAAATATTGTTTTTTTATCCTTTCTGTCTAATAGACACTTAAAGGACCCGGATGGTTTTAATTTTTTAAAATTTTTTTATTTTCTATAAGTACTATACTTTATATTGCAACGATGCTCGTAGAACTCAGGTTTCCCAGGATACTTTCCTTATTTTTTCCTGTTTTACCTGTAATAAAACAGGAACCATCTTATAGACAGTTCCTGTTTTATAGTCAATATTCTATTTCATTTCTTCTTTTAATTTCAATACATCTTCTAACGGTATTCCAATCTTTTCGGCAATCAGTTCATCATTTAATATTCCGAGAAGATTTTTAGCCGATTCTAATTTTACCTTTTTTTCGGCTTCTTCATATAACATTTTTCCCAACTCTGTCATCCTCATTTCACTCCTTACTTCGTCCAGGTCAATTTTCTCTAAAAATTTGTCAGCCATTGTGTATATCATTGCCTCCAGTCTACGGATATCTTCCTCCGAAATATCTTTTGCTTTTTCTATTATTCTGAACGCACCTGTAATACGCTTTTTCTGCGCTGATTCTCCACCCATTAACGGCATCAGAACCAGTCTGATTAATTCTTCTTTTGTTATTTTTTCGTTTTTGTCTATTTTGTGCCTCAGTTCAATCAAAAACTCATCTGCATTCCAATCTGACATAATAATCGGCATTATTCGATATGTATTCAGTCCCTCCGTAAATTCTGTCACTGGATTTTTGATTTTCCCAGAAAACAGCACACATGTTGTTACCGAAACATTGTACTGATAACTGATTACCGCCTCATACGAACGAAATCTTTTCAAATCTTTAATGCCTTTACTACTGCTCTGAAACTCGAAATGTTTCCAACTTCCATCTTCCATAATCAGGTTATTGTCCTGAAAATACTTATGAAATTCCAATATAGTAGATTCAGTAGGTGCGATTCCAATAACTTTCTCATGGATTCCTAAATATGGCAGTAATTCATCAGCAAAAAACTGCATCATACTCTTCATGATTGCATCTTCATGCTGATATACTGAAGATTTTTCTTCTTTTGTAACACTGATTTCTTCTTTCATTTGAATCCTTTCTGCAAAAAAGTATTCAAAGAAATCACCTAATTACAATATAGCAAAAAAAAATACTACAGACAACTTACTTTTCTGCTGTTTATATAATTTCTATGTTGGTATTTTCTCTGAAATCGAGATAAGAATATTCATTAGAAAATAATAGATATAACAAATTGTAATCGACAATTTCCCTGCACCTGTCTGTATGTTACATAATGTAAAAGAAAAAACGCGCAGGGTCAACAAAAAACGTTCGACAAATTCTTTATAAATATTATTTACGTCAAATTCCGGAATTATTTGACATTCCTCATTGCTTTCGCTACTATTATTTCATAAAAAACAATTTCTTAATTGGATAGTATTGTCCAACTATTTTCAGCATACATGGGGGAAGATCGACATGAATTTTAAGAATCTGGCAGAACAAAACGAGAACTGGATCATCGAGCAGAGGCGTTATTTTCATGCGCATCCGGAGCTTTCTTTTGAGGAAAAAAACACCACCGGGCAGATTGGAAAACTGCTTGAAGAAATGGGGCTGACTCCTCACAATTATCCGGATTATAACGGTCTCTGGGCGACGATCGAGGGAGGCAAAGCTACCCCTGAGAGCAAGACAGTCGCTCTTCGTGCAGATATCGATGCACTTCCCGTTGATGAACACACCGGACTTGCTTTTTGCAGTCAGAATCCAGGTGTCATGCACGCCTGTGGACATGACTGCCATATTGCCATGCTTCTGGGCGGAATCCGTATGCTGATGGCAAAAAAAGAAGACCTAAAAGGAAATGTAAAGATCATCTTTCAGGCTGCAGAAGAATCCTGCCACGGTGCCCAGTACTATGTCGAGCATAGTTTTCTGGACGATGTAGATGCCATTTACGGCACACATATCTGGGGAGAGCTGGATGCACCTTATATGAATTTTGAATCTGGCCCACGTATGGCCAGCTGTGACAATTTCCGAATTGAAATCGAGGGTGTTTCTTCTCATGGTTCCACCCCGCATCAGGGTGTTGATGCGATTCTGACTGCCGCTTATATCATCACAGAAATTCAGGCAATCGTTTCCCGTATGAATGATCCTCTGAATCCACTGGTTGTCACCGTCGGTAAGATAGAAGGCGGACAGCGCTTTAATATTCTTGCTGATAAGGTCGTTCTGGAGGGAACTACGCGTACCCATTCCCCTGAAATGCGCAAAAAAACGGAGCCTCTGCTCCGCAGAATCGCTGAAAATACAGCTGCTTCCATGGGAGCAAAGGCTACTCTGACTTTTGAATATTTTCCGGCTCCTATCATTAATGAGTATGAAGATCTGGTACAGATTGCAAGAAATGCCGCTGCCAAAATGTACGGTTCTGATTGTCTGAAACCATTCCCGAAAATGATGATCAGTGAGGACTTCGCCTACTATATGGAAAAGGTTCCGGGTGTCTTTGGGCTGGTCGGAAGCCAGAATAAATCTCTGGGTATCACCGCCAAAAATCACAACGATCACTATACCGTAGATGAAAGTGTCTTAAAACGCGGAGCCGCTATGTACGCACAGTTCGCGTACGATTTTCTGGAAGAAAAATCAAAATAAAAGCTTCACCGCCGGGAAATCCTCCCCGGCAGTCATCAAAATCTCTTATTTATGCTGTATGCAGTCCACAATCGTCTTCAAGATTTCCTGCATATCCAGCGGTTTAGCGACATGACCGTTCATACCGGCCTCCATACTTCGTTTCCGGTCTTCTTCAAAAGCATTCGCCGTCATTGCAATGATCGGAATCCGCTCTGCTTCTTCGCGCATGAGACCACGTATTGTCCTTGTAGCTGTAAGGCCATCCATCACCGGCATCATAATGTCCATCAAAATCACATCAAATGTACCATCCGGTGAATTTTTGAATATATCGACAGCCTCCTGTCCGTTCCATGCTTTCGTAAGTACAGCGCCTTCATCTTCCAGAAGAAATTCTGCAATTTCCATATTCAGCTCATTATCTTCAACCAGAAGTATATGCAATCCTGCAATAGAAAGCTCCTGTTCTTCTTTTTCAGAAGTTTCTTCCTCTACAGCATCCGGATTGATTTTCAACGGAAGGTTGATCGTAAAGGTAGTTCCTTTTCCTTCTTCGCTGACGACATCAATCTCTCCATTCATTTTTTCAACCAGCTTCTTAACGATGGAAAGACCAAGTCCTGTACCGCCGAGAGTCGTACGTGCTCCGTTTTCTTCCTGCGTGAACGGTTCAAACATATGCTTCTGGAATTCTTTACTCATACCCTTTCCGGTATCCACACAGGTAAACTCATATATTGCATATTTTTCACTACAGGATACCTCTTCACAGTGCAGATCAAGGCTTCCGTTTTCACGATTATATTTAACTGCATTACCTGCAATATTCAACATGATCTGGCGTAAATGCACCGGGCTTCCGATCAGTTTATAGTGTTGGTAGTTTTCTCTTTTGTATGTGAAATGTATGCCTCGTTCTACTGCCTGTACCTCAATCAGAGCAACCACTTCATCCAGCATTTCCCGCAAATCAAACGGTATTTTTTCCAGTTCAATTTCTCCGGACTCCATCTTACTCATATCCAGAACATCGTTTACCAGTTCAAACAAAAACATCGCCGCACCGCGGATTTTTTCTCTGCATTCCTTCTGCTTTTCCATATCTTCCGGGAAATGATCCCCGATATTCAGCATACCGATCACGCCATTGATCGGTGTTCGGATATCGTGGCTCATCCTCCGCAGAAACTCTGTTTTTGCAACATTGGCACGTCTCGCTTCTTCAGCTGCCTCAATGATCTGATTCTGATATTCCTGTTCTCTGCGTTTCTGCTCATCAATATTCTGCACAGCAAAAATCACAGATTCAATTTCCCCGTCAGCCTGAATTCTCTTCGGAAGCGCTGTCAGCATATGCCAGACACCAAAAGCATCCTGAAACGTATAATTCAGGGATTCCTTTCCCTTCAGTCGTTCCGAAAGTGTGTTGATATCTGTAATTTCCCTCATCCCTGCCTGATACTCCTTACCAATGCAGTATGAAGTAATTGCATTCATCGTCTGTTCCGCACCATGTAAATATTTCACAATTTTATGAACTTCCTCCGGTGCACGGATAATTTCAAGTGTCTTATATTTCAGATCAACCACGTAATTCGTAACATAAATCCGGCTGATCGCATCGATAATATTATGCTGATACTCAAGATTTACAAGCTGTTTTTTTGCCAGTTTCTGGTGCATAAAGAGCAGGGCAAGCCATGCAACAAGATAGAATGCCACAGCATATGCAATGACCATACCACGCTCCGTAAAAACTTCGTTTTCCCGAAAAAATACATAAATATAATACTGACCGTATTTCGCATAGCTGCCATAAAATACCTTACCGTCTTCTTTTACACGGATCAGTGTGTCTGCTTCCTGCTTTTCATTAAACATCATAATGCGGGGACAGTCCTCAATCCTTTTGCCCTGCATAGACTGATTGTTTGAACTGATTACTTTTTGACCATCTGAGAGTACAACCGTACCATCCCACTCCACTTTATATCCGGTAAGTATGCTTTCAATACTGAGTTCATTCTCTATATCCGCTTTCGTACTCGCACTCTCATAGCACAAAATAATGCTCTTTCGATCCTCTGATGCCATTGCAGCATAGTAATAATATTTCTCTTCAGATGTCTCTATCCGATCGGACAGAATTTTCTTTGGATACATCAGAAGATCCTGCAGCTTCTGCGCTTCAAAGGCAGTATTCCATATCTTATCCTCTATCTTTTCGGTATACTGACTGTTTTTTACATGCAGATTTTTGTCCAGAATCAGAATACCTGTCAGTCTCTGCTCTTTTAAAAACTGATGCATATTTTTGTCACTGATCATTTCCTGCTCCGAAAGACAGCGTTTCAATTCCGTTGCTTTCTCGGCAAGATCCATCTGGATCCGAATTTTATTGTTTGTAAGAATATCATCATAACGGCTACACTGCTCTTTCATAAATGAAATAATCTCCGCAGCATCCTCGTTGGCTTTCCTGATTTCCAGCCTTGTCTGGATTTCAAATACCACACTCAAAATCAGAATACCCGGGATCAAAAACAGCAAAAGCAGTCTTACCGTAGTATTTTCGGTTATTTTTTTAGTATACTCCACCATAACTACGCTGAAATCTCATCGATCAGTTTCAGTTCTTCTTCTGTAAACGGTGCACAGCTAACTGCTTTTACATTATCAAGAATCTGCTGCGGTTTTGATGCACCGATCAGTACACTTGTAACTTCGTTATGATGAAGCAGCCATCCGAGTGCCATGTCGGCAAGTTTCTCGCCTCGCTGCGCTGCCAGATCATTCAGCTTACGAATCTGATCCATCCTGTGCTCATCCAGTGTACTTTCTTGTAAAAATCTTCCATCTGTACGGATACGACTGTCTTCCGGAATACCATGAAGATAGCGGTCCGTCAGCTGGCCCTGTGCAAGAGGACTGAATGTGATCAGACCTTTTTTCAGTTTGCCCGTCATATCTTTTAATCCATTTTTTTCTACAGTTCTGTCAAAAATAGAATAGCGATTCTGGTTAATTACAAACGGACAATGCAGCTCTTTCAGGATTGCAGATGCTTTTTCCAGTGTAGGTCCGTCATAATTGGAAAGACCGACATAGATTGCTTTTCCACTCTGCACTGCGCTTGCCAGCGCTCCCATTGTCTCTTCAAGAGGAGTTTCCGGGTCCATTCTGTGATGATAAAAAATATCGACGTATTCCAGTCCCATTCGTTTCAGGCTCTGATCAAGACTTGCAAGAAGATATTTGCGGCTTCCCCAGTTCCCGTAAGGACCCTCCCACATATCATATCCTGCTTTTGTTGTAATAATCAGCTCATCTCGGTAAACTCCAAGATCCTCTTTCAAAATACGGCCGAAGTTTTTCTCAGCGCTTCCCGGTTCCGGTCCGTAATTATTTGCAAGGTCAAACTGTGTGATTCCGTTGTCAAATGCAGTAAAACAGAGTTTTCTCATATTCTCATAATTTGCTGTATCACCAAAATTGTGCCACAGTCCCAGAGACACCTTCGGAAGCATTAAGCCGCTGTCTCCGCAGCGCTTATACTCCATCTGTGTATATCTTTCTTTCGATGCTGTATACATTTCCTTCACCCTCCAAAATGATATTCAAATTCCTTCTATAGAAGATTATCCGTTCAAATATTTCGAAAGTCAAGAAATTTTGTAAGGTCTTTACTTTTCCGAAAATGGAATAGCCATTCGATTTATTTGTTGCTATAATCAAGATACATAAAAACACAAAATGGAAATACTATAGAGGAGTGACAGATCATGGCATCAGAACGTACTGATGAATTATATAAAATTTTACTCAGCAAAGGATATCCCAAAGAACTTTGTGCAGAGATTGCATACAAAAATATGAATACAGATTATACTGCCACCCGGATGCTCGGATATCTCTATCGAATAAGCAATCCGCGGATTGAAGACCTCATAGATGAAATGCTTGCGATCTTAAGTGACCGAAATGCGATCATTCAGAAAAAAGAACTGGAACAGGCCCAGAGCGTGATCAATGACGTGTATCAGAATGGGCTCTAAAACTGATTTAGAAAGGTAGAAAAATGGCACAGATTATATTAACTTTCGGACTCGAAAAAGAAAAACTCAGAGCGGTTCGCAGTACTGCCCTGAAAAACGGAATGCAGGTAAAAGAAATTTCCCGGATAAATTATGGGCAGAAGCTTGGCTTTCTTGCCGGAATCCAGGGCTTTCACAAAGAAAAAACAAATTATATCGGCCCGGATTTCCCACTCGAAATGATGGTATTCTCCGGGACCGACTCCACACAGATGGATGCCTTTCTCGCCGACTATAAGCAGACCGGCGCAGCGTCTATTCCGTTAAAAGCGATCATTACTCCACACAATATCTTCTGGACTGCAGAAGCATTATATCAGGAGCTGTTTAAAGAACATCTGCGTTTTATTTAGTTTTACTGTATCGGTTCAAAATCCACAGCTCCATGCTTGCACAGCGGGCAAATGATGTCTTCCGGAAGTTCATCGCCTTCGTAGACATAGCCGCAGACTTTGCAGACAAAACCTTTTTTACCTTCTGTTTCCGGCTTAGGTTTTACATTCTGCTGATAGTACGTATAAGTCATGGTATCCTGATCACTCATAACACGCGCTTCTGTAACGCTGCAGATGAACATTCCATGCGTACCAAGGTCGACATACTGTTCTACTTTCAGTGACATGAATGCATTGATATATTTATCCAGAAATACAAGTCCGTTTCCGGAACGGTTGATCTTCTGTCCTGCAAACTTGTCGACTGTTCTTCCTGACTGGAAGCCAAACTGCTGGAAAACAGAGAATGGCGCATCTACAGACAGACAGTTTACATTGAGAACACCCGTCTGCCGGATTACATGATGAGAATAATTTGCCTTATTGATATTTACAGCCACACGATAAGGATTGTCCGTCAGCTGAGTAACAGTATTTACAATAAGACCGTTGTCTTTTCTTCCATCGTTGGAGGTAACTACATAAAGGCCATAACCGATGCGGAAAAGCGCAGTCATATCATTTTTGTTTGCAAGAGTATCATCTTTTGCAATATATTCTTTGCAGAGTTCATCTGTCATGGCATCGATCTGTTTACGGTTTTCTTCTTTTACAGCAGACCAGATGTGTACAGAGTTTTTCAGCCAGTCGATTTTTTTGCACTTAGACATCATTTCTTTCATAATCTTTGCTGCCAGCGGTGCCCAGGAACCATTTTCAATAAGACCAACGGTACGATTCTGATAATTGTGTTCTACCAGTCGGGTAATAAAATCATTCATAAACGGATAGATACTTGCATTGTAAGTTGTGGTTGCAAGAATCAGTTTTGAGTAACGAAAAGCATCACTCAATGCCTGGGACATATCATCTCTTGCAAGATCATAAACCAGAACCCTTGGACATCCTTTTTCTTTTAATTTTTCAGCAAGAAGAGAAACGGCCATTCTGGTGTGTCCATATACGGAAGTATAGGCAATCACAATTCCGTCATCTTCCGGTGTATAGGAAGACCATGTATCATAAAGCCCGATATAATGTCCGAGATTTTCTGTAAGAACAGGTCCATGAAGCGGACAGATTTTCTGAATATCGAGAGTGGCCGCTACTTTGAGAAGTTTCTGTACCTGTGCACCGTATTTTCCTACGATACCGATAAAATATCTTCTTGCCTCGTCATCCCATGGTTCTTCCACATCCAGCGCTCCGAACTTTCCAAAACCGTCTGCGGAAAAAAGAACCTTTTCTGTGCTGTCATAAGTAACCATAACTTCCGGCCAGTGAACCATCGGTGCAAATACGAAAGTAAGCTGATGATATCCGAGAGAAAGTGTACTGCCGTTTTCCGCTTCTATTTTCTTTCCTTCCAGATCCAGTTCAAAAAAGTTTCGGATCATGCCAAACGCTTTACCTGTAGCAACTACTGTAGTATCCGGATATACTTTCAGGAAATTTGCAACATTGGCTGCATGATCAGGTTCCATGTGCTGTACAATCAGATAATCCGGCTTACGGCCATCCAGAACCTGCTGGATATTGTCAAGCCACTGGTGAGTAAAATCTGCATCTACAGTATCCATAACCGCAATTTTTTCGTCCAGAATCACATAAGAATTATAAGACATTCCACCCGGAACTTTGTACTGCCCTTCAAAAAGGTCAATGCGGTGATCGTTTACGCCTACGTATTTGATGGTATCTGTGATTTTCATATAATTTCCTCCGTTTCTCTTAGATTGAATAATTAAGCTTCCGTTTTTTCTGTTTACTTGTGCCGGTTTAGTTTTTTGTTTTACTGTTATTTGCTTTATAGTTCTTGGTTGCCTGTAATCTGTAATTTTGTTGTAATTCATAACTTTGTTAAAAGAATAACAGAATGACACGAGAATTTCTGTTGCAAAAGTCACAAATTGATGATTTCCCTGAAAAAATATGTTATAATCTGGAAAAAGGGGATAGAATTGCGATGGAACATATTACACTGTTTACAAATATTTTGCCCGAAGAACAGGAACGAATGCGCATCTGTTTTCATGCAAGAGAAGATATTTTCCGAAATGGAGAGACGATCATGGAATATTCCAGTTCCATGAACAAGATCGGGCTGGTTCTTTATGGCAGGGCAGTTCTTTACTGCTGCGACGAAGAAGGAAATGAATATATGATCGATGAGCTTAAGAAAGATGCTGTTTTTGGAGAACCGTTTCTTCTCCCGGCAGACGCCCAACATTATTATGTGACTGCCGCAGAAGAAACAAAGGTAATATTCATTGATTATGAGCATGTGATCAAAAGATGTGAAAAAGCATGCCACCATCACAGTCAGATGGTCAGCAATCTGCTTCAGATGACGGCAATGCAGTCCAGGCAGCAAATGGAAAGAATTTATGTATTATCCAGAGCTACGACCAGAAAGAAATTACTGGCATATCTGAACAACCTTTCCATCCAGATTCACAGCCGCAGCGTACAGATTCCTATGTCTTATACCGCACTGGCTCAATATCTTACCGTGGACAGAAGCGCCATGACCAGAGAACTTAAAAATCTGGAAATAGAAGGGATTCTCACCAAAAAAGGAAGAAATATCTGTCTGCGGGAGTAACTGGATTTTTTCATGTCTGGAACATCCAATTTACGCGGACTTTCATTTGACTTACTCTCCGCACGGTTTCCATCTTTCATGCAGTTTTTACCTTATCCAGATATTTCCGTACCACTTCCAGACCTCCGGTGGGTACGCAGAAGATATCCCTGTGTTTTTCGCATTTTTCACAGACTTCCTCCAGATCAAACCACTGAACGCTCTCTACCTCTTCTGTCTGAAGAATAAGTTCGTCTGTATTCACAGGTTCGTTGAAAATATAAACAAATGCAATCTCTTCGTCCCGGAACATTTTTCCGTGGAATTCTTTTGCAAAAGATATTGGGAAGGTTCCGGCAAAATGCAGCTGTTCCGGTACTGCACTGATTCCCAGTTCTTCTTTCAGTTCCCGAAGTGCAGATTCCAATGGTTCATCTCCTGCCTGAATATGACCTGCAGAAGAAGTATCAAATTTTCCCGGAAAGGAATCCTTATTCTGTGATCGTTTCTGTAAGAGTATCTGTACTCTGCCCTCTTTTTCACGGATAATCCAGATATGTGCTGTCCTGTGCGGAATTCCCTCTGCATGCGCTTTTTCCCTTGATACGATCTGTCCGGTTGGATTACCCTTGCTGTCTATAACATCAAATAATTCCATTTTTATTCTTTCCTTCTTATCCGTATTAGTTTTTAATTCTCAATGAAATGTATTCTTTCAGGCACAAATCTTTTTCAATTAATCATACCATAAAAATTAATGAATGAAAAAAATTTCTTTAGCAAGTTTCACGCCTTGTAATAAATCACCTTTTTGCCTGTATTCTTCCAGTACCAGATTATTATTATATTTCGGAAGTCATCATAGCTATTATTTTAATTTGCCTATTGCTTTGAAGTAAAAAGATGTTTACAATGCTCATAAGGGGTTCCTTTGTTGGTATTTTTTTGATTAGACAAGAGGTAAACATGCGTACATATTTCCACTATTTCTTAGTTCTTTTTCTTATATTTGCTCTTTTTCGTGTTCCGGCAGAAGCTTTGGGCCAGACACGAACGGAGGCTCCGCTTCGTATTGGACTTGAATTTCGTGAGGCTGACGATAATACCTCTTTTCATATTCTCAATGAAAATCTGAAACATCTGGAAAAGCTTGCCAACGTGGAATTTATCCGTGCAGATCAGAACGATTCCGGTACTTCCAGCGAACAGTCAGTTTACAATATTGAATATCTTCTTTCCCAGGATGTGGATGGCATCCTCTTCGCACCAACAACAAATCAGGTTCTTCCCGCCATATGCCGGATGTGTGAAGAGGCAAAAGTTTACTGGGGCATTTATCTGAGAAGTATTACAGATAAGGAGATTGAGGACTTCTGCAAGTCTTCTCCTTATTACATCGGAAATACTTATGAAAACGAAGAAGACTGGGCTTATCAGCTTGCACAGTCTGTTTTGAAAAAAGGATATCGAAAGTTTGCAGTTTTATCTGAAGCAAAATGGGATAATACCTGCCGTTTAAGAGAAGAAGGCTTTCAAAAAGCACTCATGGAATACCCGGACGCGCAGATTCTGACAGAAGCCCGCAGCATGCATACCACTTCTGATATTAAGGAAAATATTAAAAGCATTATGCAGGCTTACCCGGATCTGGACTGTTTTTTTCTTGCCGGCACCAAAACCATTGGAGGAACAGAGCAGGTTCTGACTACTATCCAGGCCATGCGAAGTACCAGTCGTATCAGTTTGATTGCAATAGATTTTTCCGATAAGATTGTAGATGATTTTCACACCGGGATTCTGAAAAGTGCTTACGGAACTATGCAGCTTTCTTTAGATCCTTATTATCTGGCAATTTTGATGATCAATACCTTAAAAGGATACCCGCTGGAAGAATCCAATACCAGTTATTGTATTCCCGGAGCTCTGATCACGTCGGAAGAACAGGCAAGGGAACTCTCTCCTGTCATAGAAGATCGCTCCCTTTTATACTTTCCAGATGACTATATTCAGGATACACTTTTTAAATGGAACAATCCGAATCTGGACGGGACGCAGTTTCAAAAAATCATTGATGCAAATCAATTTCTGGAATCTTCTGTTTCCAGTGGAAATGTAAGCACTATTGTAGAACCATGACCTTCTTCGCTTTGAATATCCATGGAAAAATTATCTCCATAAAGATAGGAAATACGCCGGTAGATATTTTCCATGCCGATATGTGCCTCTTTTTCCTTATGCATTGTAGCATGTTTGAGATTCTCCCGTATTTCCATCAGCCTTTTTTCGGAAAAGCCCTTTCCGTCGTCGCTGATTTCTATGATTAATTCGTCTTCCAGAGGATAGATCAGGATTTCTATATTTCCCTGTATTTCTCCTGTATCGGCAGACAAGCCGTGATAATAAGCATTTTCCACCAGGGGTTGTAAAATATTTTTGGGAATCTTTTTATCCAGAATGCTCTCATCAATATCATATTCTACCTTTACCTGATTGTGATAACGGTAGTCCATGATCAGCTGATATTGTTTCAGGGTCACTATTTCATTGCTGACATTTTCAAATGTAGTATTTTGTGTATTCAGTCGCTCTCTTAATACACGTGTCAAAGCCGTATTTACTTTTATGATATCTTCATATGCACCCTGCCTTGCCAGAATGTTTATGATATTCATGGTATTGTAAATAAAATGCGGATCCAGCTGAGTAGTCAGAAGTTTATAATAAGTGACTGCCTTTTCATATTCTTTCCGTGACAGTTCGCTGGATTGCTGATTGATATTCACTGCCATATCATAAAAGGAATGACTTAACTCCCCGATTTCATCTTCTGTTTCAAAAAACTGTACTGGTTCGTCACCAATAGAAAATTTCTTCACCTGATCCCGCAATAAGCTGATTGGCCGCAGCATTTTATCGTTTGCAGGCACAATGTACAAAAGCGCACAGAATATCGGAATCAGATACAGTCCAAACACTCCCAGAAGAAACCAGCCAAATTCTGAAAACAGGCGTTTATAAGAAATAATACCGACTGTATAAACCAGCGTATTATAACTGTTTTTTATACAGGAGATTCCTCTTGAAGAAAAGAATTTCTGTTCTGTTGCGGATTCTTCCTTCTTTGAGCCTGTTTCCACATTGTTGTAAAGTTCATCCCCATAAGCATTGTAGATTTGAACAATATCCAGTCCATCTTCTGCATTTTTAATATTTCTTATCAAATCTCTTACATCATAACAAAAACAGATGGTAAGGGTATGTCCGTACAATTTTTGACTGTCGATATAGCAGGCGTAATAACTGGGAAATGCAGCTGTCTCTCCTTTCTTTATCGGTGAGATAGAACTGCTTCCGGTTTCTTTTATCTTCTGATACTCTGTACTGTTACGCAGAACATCTTCTATTTCAGAATCTGAACCGTTTAATGAGTGGAATAGGTTACCTTCTTCATCTTCCATAAACAGATAATTAATTACAGAATCTGAAGTCTGAAAATTAGCCAGATATAAATTTACTCTTTCATAAGTCTGAACAGAAGTATTTCGATAATATTCTTGCAGATATCTGGTAAGTTTATCAGTAGATAATAAAGAATAGATCTGTTCCCGCTTTGTTGTTTCAAACTCATCCCAGATATTGGTGATCGTTGTGATCTTTGCTTCTATATTTTTTTTTGCATTATAAAGAAAAAACGTTCCCCCTCCTGCAAAAACAATCAGGAACAGAAACACAAATATGATCGTATATATCGTCAGAAATTTCTTTAGAATTTTTTTACTTAGTTTGGAGTGTACATGAAACATCCTGTTCCCCTTTTCATGGCTTTTTCTTTCGGAAATGCAATGGTTTATAGCCAGTTTTCTGACTAAAAATCTGACCAAAATACTGTGAAGATTTATATCCTACCTGTTCTGCAATCTCATAAATTTTGCAGTTACTGTTTTCCAGCAAAAAGATTGCCTGTGAGATCCTGATTTCTGTAAGATAATCATTCACTGTCTGTCCAGTTTCCTGTCGGAACAGAACGCTGAATCGGCTTGCACTAAGGCCTGCATGTTCTGCAATCTGCTCAATGGTCAGACTACTGTTTCCATAACTTTCCTTCATATAATCAATAGCACCATTTAGCCATCTTGCATATGTTTTCTTTCCATTTTTGCATAAGTGATGATTGATTTCTGCATATTTTTCTTTAAAGAAATCCAAAAATTCCTGTTTCCCATAAATAAAATTTTGTTCTGGCATTGGAATCATATATCCACTCAGTTCTTCCATCTGAAGAAGCAGGTTGTGATACAACATAAAAATACCATCCGCATCCATGGCCTGAAACAGTAAATTTACATATTTTTCCAGTTCTTTCTCGAAAATTTGCGGATGTCCAATAGATTTTTTCAGACATTCATACGAAAATACCTGTGAAATATTTCCAAGCTGTGTTTCTGCATATAAAGACAGATTCCATTGTTCTTTTTCCGGAAAAGTCTCTTTGAAGTGAAAAAAAGGCAGCATATGTAGATAAATTTTCTTTCCTTCCTCCACTGTGACTCTGGAGGGTAATGTGTATACCTGAATATTCTCATTTATCTTTTTTTAATGATCCCGTATCTTTTTACGGGCAAGGGAAACTGCGGTACAGGAAAACGGAATGCCGGTTCCTTCCCATGGGATTGCTCCGATCACAAGCTCATCTATAAAAAATACATATGACTCCGGATAAAATTCCCGTATCTTTTCATTTATACTTTCATACAGATTTTTCCCATATTCCGGAATACTTTTAAAATGACTTTTCAGTTTTTCCAATGGCATCCACTGTGTAATGTAAAAAAATACGAATTTACCAAATTCTGTCACCTTGTTTTTTTCATCTGGATTCTCATTTTCAAAAAATTTTTTTATCCTGATTTCATTTTTGTCTTTTTGAAGCAATTCATTCTGCAGGATGGTCTTCTTTGCTGTCAGCAGTTCCTCGGTGAGGCTCTTTGCTGTCATTTCATTTTTCAGCAGATAACTGTGAATGCGATTTTGCATGGCGCGTCTGGCATAATCGAAACTTGCGTAGGAAGAAATAAAGATAATATAGGTATTCGGATTTTCTTTTTTCAGGATTTCCACGAAATCAAAACCATCCATTACAGGCATGGAAATATCTGACACAATCAGACCTGGCTTCTCTTTTCTGGCCAGTTCCAGTGCTTTTTTACCATTGGCAGCCCCCTCTATGAGAGAAAATCCAAGGGCATTCCAATCCACCATTTCTTTCAGATCCTGCAAAACCAGATAGTCATCATCTACTAATAAAGTCTTGATTTTTTTCATTGTTTTCTCCATCTAAAGGGATATGTTGACATATATCACTATATACCTGCTGACAAAGCTACGCAACCTTCTATTTTTTCAATGAAAATAATATTTGTATCTGGTCTCGTCTGGAAAAATAAAAGAAAATCATACAAAATAAAAGTTTTCTCTTATTTTTTTCTCTTTTTAAACTCTATACAATAAAATCATCTTAAAAATAGAGAAACAAAATTTATCTAAAAACGCAGGAGGTAATTGAACACATGAAAAAGAGACAGGTTTTGGCACTTTTACTTGCATCTGTTATGAGCATGTCCCTGGCTTTTCCGATAAGCACCTTTGCTGCTGACACAGAATTTGCAGAGTCTATGGAAACGAAATTTGCAGAACCGGAAATGAAAAATCGTCCTTATGCAAGATGGTGGTTGGCAGAAGGTTCTCACACAGATGAAACCCTTCGTGAATCTGTAAAAGAACTTTATGACGAAGGCTTTGGCGGTGTGGAATTTGTAACCCTTACAAGTGAGGCAGAATTTCTGGATGATGCAACCTATGGCTGGGGTTCTCCGGAATGGATCCATGATACAAAAGTGATCATTGAAGAGTGCAAAAAATACGGCATGAGCGTGAGCATGACCGGCGGCACTTACTGGGCTACTGCAAACCTTCCAAACATCACACCCGATCAGCAGGAAGCTTCTCAGGAGCTTGGATATGTGACAGTAAACCTTGAGAAAACAGAAGGAACCAATACCAGCTACAGCGGAGTCCTTCCACAATGTACTCTTCCTGAAGCCACAACCAAGCAGACACTTGTTTCTGTTATTGCTGCAAAAGTAGAGGATTGGGGTATCCCGGCTACTGTTGATAAAGAAACCAACGAAGTAACAGATCCAGGTGTAAAAACCAAGATCAATACTGATTCCATGAAAGTAGTCACAGATCAGATAACCGCCAATGATGATGGAACTTATTCCATTGATTTCACGGCAGATGATGACAGTGATTATGCATTATTTGCATTTTATCAGTATGGAACCAGTGAAAGCTATGCAGCAGCCTGCACCGGACAGGGCTACACCATCAACTATTTTGACCCGGCAGGCGCAAATGCACTGATGTCTTACTGGGATGAAAATGTCCTCACAAACGATGTGATGGATCTGCTCAGTGAGATTGATGAAGCAGATCTTTACATGGATTCGCTGGAACTTATGACAGAGGGCGAAAATTCTACAAAACAGCTGTGGTGCACCGATATGCTGGAGCAGTTTAAAAACCGCAGAGGCTATGATCTGGAAAAATATCTGCCTCTTCTCATCCGTGAAACGCCAGATACTCTGCAGGGAATGGGCCAGTATCTTACTTATACATACGATTTTACAGACACAGATGAGATTGATATGACTTATCTCAGAAATGATTTCTTCCAGACTGAGACAGAGCTTTATCAGGAAAACTGCCTGGATATCCTGCATGACTGGCTGAACGAAAAAGGAATGTATCTTCGTGCAGAAAACTCTTATGGAAAAACATTTGAAGTTTCCCAGACAGTATCTTCTGTAGACTATCTGGAAACAGAATCTTTCGAGTTTGCGGCAGATGTGGACTCTTATCGTAACTTTACCGGTGCCGCTCATATATATGACAAGAGGCTTTCCTCTGAATCCGGTGCTTCTATTATGACCAATTATCTGTGGAACAACGGCTATTATCGTCAGATTTTCTATACTCAGTATGCAGCTGGTATTCAGAAAACTGTAACGCACGGCTATTCTTCTGCATATGGCCCCGATGAATCCGTTTCCTGGCCAGGCTATGAAGGTATGACTAATCTGATTGCAGAACGTTTCAACAAACGCCAACCGGCATCCATTGATTATGTAGATGTAAATAATCATTTAAGTCGCATCCAAAAAGCCCTGGAAGAAGGTGTTCCGCAGGTAGATATTGCTATGATCCGCACTGATTACTATCTGAACAATCTGCTTACCAGCGTTTCCAGTTCCGGTGTTTACAATAATGCTCTTCACAATGATCGTGCTTACTACTGGACAGATCTTGGTCTTCAGGACAAGGGCTATACCTACGATTACTTCTCATCTTATACTTTCATGGATGATGAAGTAAATGTATCTGACGGACAGATCAATTCCGATGGTGTTGCTTACAAAGCAGTTGTTGTTATGGAAGATGAACTTCCTCTTGATGCTGCAAAGAAATTAAAAGAGGCAGCAGAAAATGGACTTCCTGTATTATTTGTAAATAACGTAGTAGAACATCCAAATAACTCTGATGTTGACAAGGTTAATACGATTGCAGCTTCCACAACCGGATGTAATGATGGAAAGGATGAAGAGCTTGCAGCAGTTATTGATGAAATCAAAGCTCTGGACAATGTAAAGACGATAGATTCCTGTGAGGAAGCCTTGGATGCTCTTTCTGAACTTGGAGTAACTCCAAGAGCAGAAAATGTAGAATCCAACCATAAAATCCTCACCAACATGAGAAAAGCAGATGATGCAACTTATCTCTATGCCTATAACTACATGTATGAAGACGAGGAAGCTTATTCCGGACAGATTTCTGTAGAGGGATCTTATCAGCCATACATTCTGGATACATGGTCGGGCAAAGTGACAAAAGTAACAGATGCTGTTTGTGAAGATGGAAGAACTATTTTGAATGTGACTCTTGATCCAGGTGAAACTGCTCTTTATATCCTGAATCCTGCTGAGGAAGCAGTTACAGAAAAGGTCACAACCGAGAGCACAGATCTGCAGCTTACCGACTGGAGTCTGACTGTAGATTCCTACACACCAGGAGAAAAACTGGAACGTACTGAGACCAATGAGGAGACAGGTGTTACCACTACAGAGATGACTTACGATACCAATCACGAGGAAATCGACGCCGGTACCCTCACTGACCTGGTTTCCTGGAAAGATATTGATTCAATTGGAGATAACGTGTCCGGAATCGGAACTTACACCACTACTTTCACACTTCCTGATGATTTTGATGCAAAAACTCAAAATGTTGAATTCAAAGCTGACAGCTTTAACTATGGAACTGCCATGATTACTGTAAACGATCAGAAAGTTTCCGTAGATATGGATACTGCAAAAGCAGACATCACAGATGCAGTAAAACCAGGTGAAAACACCATTTCTGTCCGCGTAACCAGCAGTCTTTGCAATGTGGTAAGAGATTATGAGCCAGTTTTCTGGATCACTGAAGACACTGAACCGGCGGATTATGGTATGACAGGAAAAACTGTAGTCACCATAACTACCACAAAATAATCACAGACCTTTCAGGATTTTTTCCAGATTGTCTGTAAAAAAGTTTCTTAACAGTTCTGAAAAAGGACGGTCGGATCAATTTTCCGGCAGTCCTTTTTTCAGCAATTATTACATAAATTTCCTTTTGACACAACATTATTTTCCGGAAATTCCAGCGGCTTGTGCTCTTTTCTCTTTTGCTCTGTTCCTCCTTACCTGATATCAATCCGTATCTTTTCTCCAACAGCTTTCCATGCAGAGTCATCTGCTGCATCGTACACTTTTCCTTCTTCTTCGGCATATGTGTTATCATCTAAATCATACTCTTTAGTAACGCTGCTTTCCATTATATCATCGGATTTCAGATAAAGCTGTAATTCCAGGTATTCGCTGTCAGGATTGGGAATCTCCGGTCTTTCATCATCTCCGGCAGTTCCATACGTTCTCCAAAAATCAGTCTTAAATTTCCAGTTACGACTGATGACTTCTGTTTCTGCATCGTCTCTCAGTTCATACCGCACCTTATTTCCTTTACTGTCCGTTCCACGCAATTCAACTTCATACTTCTGGAACAATTTTTCCGGCACGTCTGCTGAAATACTGCTCTGTAACCTGTTCAGGAAAATATCTTTCAGTGTCACCGCACCTTCTTCTGTCTCAACAGAAATATTTTCCAGTTCTTTATCCGTTGTCTGCTTCAGGATTTTCTCTCGAGAAATGTTGAAATCAAATGTAAATTCTGCTAATGATTTTTCCCATTCATCATAGTCAAAAGCATTGAGCACAAGATGCACTTCCGGATTTTCTCCGAGATTTGTCGGTGCATGAAAACGGTACTCCTGTACACGGGCATATTTCATTTCATCACTGTCTGCATCTGTATCTAATAAATCATCTACAGAATAAGGAGAATACTCCGCATTCATATATTCATCCAGCTTCTGTCCGTTTACTGTGGTTTTGCCCATATCAAGTGTAATGCCCGTATTCTTAAAAGATGAAATACCCGTATCTTTCTCCTGCTCATTCTTTTTGGAATTATCAATTTCTGCATGCACCCTGAACAGTAAAACACCCTCATCCAGAACAACTTCTTTTATGTTTACAGTGATCCCCTGATCGATCTGGGACATGTTTAAAATCTCCGTATAGGACTCAATTTCCTTCTGAAATCCTAATGTTTCTCCTATGGATAAAGCAAAATTTTTGATTGCAGCCTGCACTTTCGGGTTCGACAAAACAGTCGAAATTAACGCCAGAATCACACAGGCGGCTGCCAGTTTACTCCAGAATGATGGTGTCCAGACTCTTTTTTTACCTTTCCATTCTCCCTCTGCTTCGCTGATATATTTCGGATCAATATTGCCAAATTCTTTTGAAAAATCGAATTTTTTCATAAGTTTTTCCCTTCCTTTTTCAAGACCTTCAACAGCTTCTTCCTACTTCGGTACAGATTCATTTTCACGCTTCCGACAGACATGGCATGTCTTTTGGAAATGTCCGCAACAGAATCAAAAAACCAGTATCTTCTTACAAAAATATCCCTGTCTTCTGCATTCATTTTTTCAAGAAAATCATTGATAATTTCCAGCAGTTCTTTTTCCGCCAGCTGATCTTCAATGGTATAGGTAACACTAAGTTGATCCATTTCGCCTAAAATATCTGCCATATGTAGATCCGGGCGCCTGTCGGCATATTTTTTGCGCAGGCGGTCAATACTTAAGTTTCTCGTGATCCTGCCGCAAAAATGTGATAATACGGAAGGCTTCTTCGGCGGAATCAGCGACCAGACCGAAAACCAGGTATCATTCAGGCATTCTTCCGAATCTTCTTTATTTGTAAGCAGATTCCAGGCAATCTTGTAACAGTACGGATGATACTTGTCGCTCAATGCTTCGATCGCATGCTCATCCCTTACCTCAAACAAAGATATGATCTCATTGTCTTTCATTTACGGGTTGTCCTCCTCGTTTTGTGTTTCGAAAGGAAATTTCCTACTCATACTATATATCGTAAAAAAGCCCGGATGGTAACAAAAAAATTAAAATTTTGTTCTTTTTCTTATTTTTCATTGCATATGCCAATATCCAGACACTGTAGAATACCTAAAACTTCTCCAGTATATACCAGACAGAAAAACATCATAGAAACATGAAAAAACCTTCAAACTGAGCAAATCTATCTCATTTCAGTTTGAAGGTTTCCATTAATTTTCAGAATACTTCCTTATTCTATTCAAATTCAATTTCTTCCTCGGCCTTGCTATAAACATCAATCTGATTCTGAATATCAATAGATGTTACCAACCATCCCTTAAGCATACATAATTTAATAAATTCATCTATTCTATTGATACCGTTCATTTCTTTTAATGTTATAACTAGCCCAAATTGCAGGCCCCTACCCGCTCTCGGCAAAAGGCGTTCTTTTGTCTTTATACTTATTCCCCACATTCCGGATCCATAAACTTTTCTGGGTCTGGCATTATCCTTCAGTGCCTCACTGATATGCTTTACATTATCCCATTTTCGATATAATTTTCTTGCATATTCCTCGTATATTTTTTGAATTCCTTCTTCTGCCTGTTTATTATAATCAATGGCCTTTATGGTAGCTTTTCCATTTTTTTCCATAATTCTTCCGAAATGTAAATCCATCTCTGTGCTTGTATAATCAACTCCCTGATCTCTGTCACAACTTGGAAAATATGCTAATGTTGCTTTGGCAAAAAATGGATATGCATTCATATCCTGAGGAACCGGTATATTGTAGGTATATGTCTCATATTCATCTATAGTGCCATTCATTATAAAGCGAATTTCATCATCTGTAGAATGTATTATATCCTGTATATTCTTTGGTACAATCCCATATCCCATAGAATATTTTATTCCATCCTGTCGATTCCATCCTGCAGCTGAATCGATTATTAGTGCTTTTGCAACTTCTCTGCTTAACCCAACTATATGAATCAAATATGCCATTTTTCTTGTTATCCACGGTGCGGCAAATGAAGTTCCACATACTTTCGCCATCCCTAATGGTTCACATACCGTAATTCTTTCAGATTTATCTCCACCATAATAGCAGATATCAGGTTTATAGAAAAAGGACAGCACCGGTCCAACTCTTGTATATGACGCCGGCTTTCCATCAAAATCAACAGAATTTACAACTATTGAATTTAAAGAATCCGCCGGAGCTCCTATTTTTATGCTTTCTGAATTTTTAGGACCCCTGTTAGTTCCTGCAACAACAAAAATAACATCATACTCGCATTGAATCCTATCCAGTTCAGCAGCTTCCGGCGAAATAAAATTAGGATTAATTTCCATAGCTGACCCTAGAGATAAATTCCATACTTTAATATCTCTATTTGAAGCAACAATATCTCTTATCAGCTTTAATATTGTAAAAGAACTAAAACCACCAGCTGTTGCAACGCCAAAATGTCTCACTTTAAAACGTCCACATCCGTCCTCTAATTTCGGATTAAATCTTGGTCCATCAACAATAATTGATGAAACTGAAGTCCCATGAAAATAATCCTCTGACCCCAGCTCAATAATATCATCAACTTTTCTATGATACTCTACCCATTCATGAAAATAAACCCTTTCATCAAACTGTGTATCAATAACACCAACTGTCGGTTCACTTTGGGGAGAATCTATTGTTATGGTATTTTCCTCTTCTGTTTGTTCCAGATCATCAATTACAACCTTTGAAAAATCCCTCACCTGCATCGCAATCAAATAAGGAGCATTATTATGCAATATTTCAATCTCACCTTTATCCAGACGCAACGTTGTCTCATTGATCATCTTTGCATTTATCATTTCAATTCCCAATTTGCTTAAAAGTTCTATTGTCTCTACACCTGTTTTATAAATTGTAACTATCGAACTTTCTTTCGCTTCTTTTGGTGCCCGATCAATTTGAAATCTTTCCACAAAGAAAACATCCACAACTGTCTTTAAAAATGGATTTTTTTTCATGATACTATCATCATATTGACCCTTATTCATATTTTCTGTATCTATATCAGATATTTCATTATTATAAAATCTCTTTATTACTTCTTCGCATTTTTCCAAATAATTAATCGTTTTTTGAAGAGTGTCTAAAGATACAAAGTATGTGAACACATGCTTCTTTCTCATATGATTGCCAGCTGAAAGTTCATCAACAAATTTTGCTCCTCTGATTGCATCATTCGGATGTTTTCCCTTTTCACCTAGCAGAAACTGAAGACGGTTACTTTTGGGAACAATTCTCTGATAATGTGCACTTACCAATGCTCCTTTGATTACCGGTGTACTTTCCCAATATTTTTTTACACCTTCCAACTGTTTTCTTAACTCATTTACATGTTTTGCTGAAACTTTCGCATCCTTAGGCAAATTAACCGGTCCAAAGCTCTGCGTATTTCTTCTTTTATGAAACTGACCTTTTAGCTGCAGTATATTATTCATTCTTTTCCCCCTTTAATTCTCTTGCTACAGTGCTTCTAGGGATTTTAGTCAATATCTCTATTTCACGAATAGTAAATTTTTGTTCTTGAAGTTTCTTCAAATCCTCTGCATTTTCATCCGTGACTGTATAATATAATCTTCTTAAATAATCCATCGGATCTTCCGGGTCACTAAACGCAACAGCCGTCCTTATTATATTTTTTAATTCTCCTGGATATGGAATCGGATTCATCAACATTATAATCTTTCTGAACAAACGTATATTTTTGTTTGTAAGATTAAATTTTGCAAGAAACTTATTCAAAAATTCTTCTGCGATTGATAATAAATCCTTTTGTGTATACCTGTTAAAATCAATCACTGAGTCAAATCGTCTTACCAGCGCTTTATCAAAATGAGAGAACAGATTTGTTGTGGCTACCATAACCACTCTGTCATCCATGTAATCCATTCCCTTAAGCATGGCCGAAGTGGCTCTTCCCATCTCTCGCAAATCATTTGTATTTGTTCGGTCTAACGCAACCGCATCGATTTCATCAAACAAAATTATTACTTTTTCAGGATGTACAAAATTATTAATCTCTTTAAATAAGGTTGCAATATTCTTTTGTGTCTGACCTAATTTACTATCAATGATCGCTGCAAAATCGACCATATAGATTTCTCTGTTAAGGATACGTGCTAACTGTTTAACTGCCTCTGTTTTTCCAGTGCCGGGGGCACCCTGAAACAGAAATTTGTTTATTCCGGCATTGTAAGATACCGCATGAACAATTCCCATCATATCCTGTGTTATCTTTTCAGGTAACCATAAACTTTCACCTGTAGATTCTACTCTTTCAAATAGTGTAGAATCATTTTCCTGCATCTGGGGAACAAATGTGTTTGCATCTGACATCAATGCCATAATATACTCTGCCAGTTGATAATCTCCTGATTTGTCAAAATCCCTCGCAACTTCATATGCCTCGCTTCTAAATCCTGCATCATTGTTTTCTGCATAATATTTAATTAAATTTATAACGCTCTTTTTCTTCATATGCGTCACTCCATTCTTTATTATATTTATATGATAATTCAGTGAGACAAAAAAGTCAATATTGGGACAAATCTTTTTCTTGACATTTTTAAATTTTAATGATATATTAAATTTGGAAATAAAAATCCAATAAAAAAAGAAACCAGCATCTAAACGAATAGCATACTGATTTCTATGTACATATAAACTTTTGACCGAGATTAGTGTAACATAGAATTATATCAGGCACAATCCAAAACGTTCGTTCGTTTCCTTTCTTATTGTTTACATATATAATACAAAATTTATTTGAAAGGAAATTATAAAATGAAAGCAACTAAAATAAAAATGAAATCCGGTTGTTATAATTCAACCAAAACTACTGAAATATCTAAAATTTATATTGAAGGATGCAAAAATCCAGGATTTTTTGATAAGTCTGTTTTACATGACTATCTGCAAACAAATCCTCATTCTATCCAGGTAAATATATCTCCTTATCCTGATTTAATACCAGCAACCAGCATAAGTGGAGAAAAATATGTTCGTTCCGAACCCAATGATACGCCTAACGATAACTTATTAAGATTACCTAGATGTTAAATTCTATAAAGGGTACACAGCTGAGAGATGCCAGTTGTGTACTCTTTTTTTATGATACAATTCATTTGGATTTTTTTGCAGATTGTAAAACAGTCAGCATATTACTCAAACGCAAACTACTTTTTTACCTTGTTTCGAAATGCAAAATATTTTACTGCAAACTGCAGGAAAGTAATAATGTATATAACTACTAATACAACAACCACCGGCAGCCAGCCCCGTTCACTATGGTCTGTCGCAGATATATAAAGCTGCCAGATCAGACCGCAAAGAATTACGATCAACGGAATTACTCTTCCTATAAAAATCCGATTCATCATATCCAGGCGGGAGATGTCGTCACAGAATATTTCTTCTTTCTGCTGCATCTTATCTGCCGGCTTGCGGAAATAATTATAGCCATCAAACTCTGTCAGGTATTCCCAGCCGCAATCCTCAAACATCCGCACATATTCCATCTGGTGTTTGATTCCTTCTTTATTGTAATCCAACTGGTAAATCACTTTCTCAGGCTCACACCGCTCAAATGTATACACACCAGGGAAAGTCACTCTCTTGAATTTCCAGCCTTCCTGGTGTCTTTTACTCAGGTAATTTTCTTCTTTTTCGTACTCCATGATGTTAAACCAGCGAAATTCTTTTTTGAGTTCTTTCATTTCGTTACCTCCTGTGCATTCCGATACAACCTGCGGATTCTTTTCAGTTCAAGCTCCAGAACTTCTGTGCCAAGTTCTGTGATCTCGTAACTCTTCCTCTTGTCTTCCTCCCGAATAAAATGAATCAGACCATCCTTCTCCATCTTTGAAAGGCTTCCATACATGGTTCCCGGACCGAGCACCACTTCATTATCTGTCAGCTCTTTTACCTTTTGTACAATCCCATACCCATGATTCGGGGTACGAAGACATAACAATATGTAAAAGCTTGTCTCCGTCATAGGAACGTAAACCTTTTTTATATGTGCATCCATAAGCATTTTCCTTTCAGTGCGATATATCGTACTTCGATATTTATGTTATATCGCACTATGATATACATGTCAATATATTTGAATACATATAAAAGAACAAAGCGGACAAGTTCGCTTCAAATTCCCTGAATCCCTCAATCTTTGAGGGACTTGTTACGCTTTGCGCGCCAGATGCAG